>JAEEGG010000859.1_pt1 | contig 87664 bp, 61 predicted proteins | sample 9134161 | NCBI WGS metagenome assembly JAEEGG01 (sample SAMN16246543, study PRJNA631951) | gut metagenome | biome: gut microbiome; feature: rumen; material: CR-attached | host: Bos | place: Iran: Karaj | collected 2018-10
CGCCTCTCCGCCTACATCCGCAACAGCATTACCGTCAAGCACGAGCACGTCTGGATCGCCCAGCGCAACGGGCGCACCAAGGACGGAGATGACACAACCGACCAGGGCATCATCAAGATGTTTGGAATGTCGGGGCCGGACGACAAAATCGAGGCCCTCGCCGAGCTGAATATCGTCCCCATCGCTGTCTCCTACGAGTGGGAGCCCTGCGACGTGCTGAAGGTGCTGGAGACCTACGAATCCGCCCAGCGGGGCGCCTACACCAAGAAGCCGGGAGAAGATCTTAACAGCATTCTTACGGGCATCAGCCAGCCCAAGGGGCACGTCCATTTCGAAATCTGCGACCCGATCCGCAAGGAAGAACTCCTCGCCCTGGACAACTTCACCCGCAGCCGATTCAACAAGGAGGTTGCCGAACTGCTGGATCGCCGGATCCTCGGCGGCTACAAGCTCTGGCCCACGAATTACCTCGCCCACGATCTGCGTTTCGGCCAGTCGAAATTCCGCAACAAATACACCGCGGAGCAGAAGCAACGCTTCAAGGAGCGGCTCCAGAGCCTGTCAAAATTCGACACGTACGACATCGATGTCCTCAAGGATCTGATGCTTACGATCTATGCCACCCCGGTCGACCGCGTTTGCGGAATCACCAAAAAGTAACTACCTTTGTAGATTACGATGAAGGCATTTTGGAGCAAAATAACCGTGCCTGCCGCCCTTGCCGCCCTGGTGATCGCGCACACGATCGGCTCTTCGGACCGCCGTCCGGAGCGCTCCGGCGCCTTGTACTGGTACCCCTCGATCGACACGGTCGCGCCAAAGGACACCCTTTCCCCGCGTGACACAGTCAAGAAGCCCGCTCCGGTCACGGACGATGACGACTGGGATGACGACGATTTCTCCCTCTTCGGCGAGAAGAACGACACCACTCCCCGCATCATGGCGCGGGATACGATGAAGGTCCCCGATTCCCTGAAACTCACCGACCCGTTCCTCTATCGCTGGTACGTCGCGGTCAAGGATTCCCTTACCCACCGGATCGTGGTCGATTCGCTGAAGGCGGCCGGCGATTCGCTGGACTGGCCCGTCATCGACTCGCTCTACCGCAAAGACTCCACCGAGACGGCCGACGCGCGCTTCAAGGCATGGTATGCGTCCCTCTCCAAGAAGGAGCGCCGCCGGTACGAATACGACAAAGCCCTCCCCGCCAAGATGCACCGGATGGACAGCATCCTCCAGCGCAAGGACAGTCTCAAGAAGGTCCGCGACAGCATCACCGAGAGTACGCCGCGCATCCTCGAGACCTACGCCCTCCCCGACAGTCTCCACTATAAACGGTTCGTCGCCTGGAAGGAGGACCGCCGCTGGGGAAAGCCCGTCATCGAATCCTGGGACACCACCTTCAACTACCATTTCCACGACTACCCGTTCCAGCGCAACGACGTCGGCGCCGCCTGGCTCGGCGTGGCCGGTTCGCCCGTGGAAACCTGGAATTTCTTCAAGCGCACTCCGATCGACGGCGTGAGCTGGTTCGCCCCCTACGAGAGCTGGACCTATTCGCCCGAGACCCTGCCGATGTTCAACACCAAGACGCCTTACACCGAACTCGAATACTACGGCACCCTCTTCTCCACGCAGACGAAGGCGTCCGACAACATCCGCATCTTCACCACGCAGAACATCCTCCCGCAACTGAACTTCACCTTCGAGTTCAAGAAATACGGCGGAATGGGCATGCTCTCCAACGAATCCGCCAACAACAAGACGCTCGTCCTCGCCGGCAACTGGCTCGGCAGGAAGCACGTCGTCCACGCCGGATTCATCCACAACAAGGTGGTCCACGCCGAGAACGGCGGCATCCAGGACAATTTCTGGATCCGCGACACCACGGTGGACGCGCGGGAGATCAACGTCTTCCTCTCGGACGCCTCCAACAAGCTCACCAAGAACACGTTCTTCCTCGACCAGACCTACCGCATCCCGTTCGAGTTCATCAATAAACTCCATAGGAAGAAGGCCCTGAAGGACTCCCTGGCCCGGGTGGCGGCCGATTCGCTCCGGAGAGTCGGACTCGACTCCCTCCAGCTCGCGGTCCTCGATTCCCTCGAGGCGGCCGCGCCGCCCGACACGGCGGCGACGGACAAGAAGGGCCGGAAAAAGAAGAAACGCGCCTGGAACGAAGAGGACATCACGACGGCCTTCATCGGGCACAGTTCCGATTTCTCCATCTTCACCAAGACCTACACGGACGCCATCTCCCGCTCCAAGGCGGAATCCAGCGCCTTCTTCGGCGACAATTTCTACATCCATCCCGCCAAGAGCTACGACTCGCTCCGGGTGATGAAACTGGAGAACCGCGTCTTCCTCAAGCTGCAGCCCTGGAAGGACGATGCCATCGTCTCGAAGATCGAAGCCGGCGTCGGCGACCGGCTGATGTGGCATTATATGTTCCAGCCCTCGTCGATGATCCGGAAACCGAAGAACGACCTGTGGCACTCGGCATACGTCTATGCTGGGGCGGAGGGCCGCTTCTCCAAGTATATCTCGTGGGATGCGACGGGCAGTTACACTTTCCTCGGCAAGCAGGTCAACGATATGTATGTCGGGGGCAACGCGACCTTCAGCCTGTACCCTTTCCGGCGCGACAAGTCGAGCCCGATCTCGCTGCACGTGCACGTTTCCACGGCCCTCGATTCGCCCGACTACTTCCAGCAGCGTTTCTATTCGAACCATTACAAGTGGGAGAATGATTTCGGGAAGATTTCCACGACGAAGTTCCAGGCGGCCGTGACGATCCCCCGGTGGCAGTTCGACGTCTATGCCGGATACGCCCTCCTGAAGGGGAATATCTACTACGACACGAAGGGTATCGTGCAGCAGAACGCGACTCCGATGAGCGTGCTGACGGTGGGCCTGCAGAAGAATTTCACGATCGCGAAGATCCTGCATCTCGACCACGACGTGATGTTCCAGATGTCGTCCAACCAGGAGGTGCTGCCGCTGCCGATGTTCGCCGCGCGGATCCGCTATTATGTGCAGTTCAATATCGTGCGCGCCGATGTGATGAAGATGCAGATCGGCCTGGACGCCCGGTACAATACGCCGTGGTACGCGCCCGCCTACAATCCGGTCTCCGGCACGTTCCACACGCAGGACGAGTTCAAGTACGGCCACAGTCTTACTTTCGACCCGTTCGTCAATCTCCAGTGGAAGCGCGCCTGCGTGTTCTTCAAGGCGGAGAATGTCGGGCAGGGATGGCCGCTCCGCCATAAGGATTATTTCAGCGCCCACCACTATATCACGACCCAGCGGTCGTTCAAGTTCGGCATTTACTGGCCGTTCTACGTGATGTCCGGCAAGAACAAGACGCTCTCCAGCAAGGCGGGAAGCGGATTCGGCGGCGGTGGCGGCGGAGGCCTCGGCGGAGGAGGCGGCCTGGGCGGCGGTCTCGGCGGTGCGCTCGGCGGCCTTCGCGGCGGCGGAAGAGGAGGATTCTAGGCGATGTCTCTCTGGCAAAGCATACGGAAGGCGCTTTTCGCCCTGGTCTGTACCGGGGCGGCGATCCTGCTGTCCCCTCCCCGTCCCGTTCCCGCTCAGAGAGGTAATGTTTCTTCGGGAGATACGCTTGTGCGCTGCTATGTGATGACCGACGCCTCGGCTTCCGGCGCGCGTGCCGTCAACGGCGGGATGAGCGCGTATCTTTTGCGGCGCTATGCCTCGGAGGCGCGGGTGAAGCCGGAGGTCAATTTCCTGCGTGACGGAGCTCTGGACAGTCTCCTTTCGGGGAAGGTGGAGGTGGTCGCGGCGATGGCGGGAGACAGTCTGGATATCCCCGGAATCCTGGTTTCCCGGCAGTTCGGCGACAGTCTGGTATGGGTGGTCCGCTCGGACGATCCCGCGGGACTCCTGGCCCTCAACGCCTGGCTTACGGACCTTACGCCCGACTATGCCCATCTGAAGAAGGATTATCTCCGCAGCCGCAGGACGGGGTGGCAGATCAGCCCCTTCGACGAGCACATCAAGAAGTATGCGGCGGAGTTCGGCTGGGACTGGCGGCTGGTTTCGGCGGTAATCCGTCACGAGTCCCGGTTCCGGATCGATGCGGTGTCACCGCGCGGCGCCATCGGTCTGATGCAGATTCTGCCGTACCGCTATTCGGCCGAGCAGCTTTCCAATCCGGAATTCAACATCCGCGCAGGCGCGGAGCATCTTTCCCGAATGCGGAAGATGTTCAAGCCCTATAGCGCCGATGCCGAGCAGAATGTGAAGTTTACGCTGGCGGCCTATAACTGCGGCGAGGGCCGCGTGCTCCAATGCATCCGTTTCGCGGAATCTATCGGGGTGGACGCCCGCAACTGGGATACCATCGCTGTCCGCGCCATCCCCCGCATGCGCACTTTCTCCGGCAAGCAGACCATTCCCTACGTGGATTCGGTCCTCCGCACTTATCACCGCTACCAGGTCCGGTATCCGGACTAGGTCAGATTTCCATTTCGTACAGGACTCTGGCGTGGTTGGTGCGGATGATCTGATGATCGACTACCGCCCCGCTCGCCTTGTCGACGGTGTCTCTTACGACGGTGCCGTTGCGGTAGATGTTGCCGTCGGCTTCCCGGGCGAAATACTCCCCTTCCGAGTGAATATCGTAGACATATTGCGGCTCTTTCGAGGCGAGTAGTTCTCCGTACAGGTTCTCCTCATCGACATAGACAAAGAGTTGGAATGTATGGTCGGTGTCGTTCCGGAAGCGGTAGTCGAGGTAGTTGTAGGAGATGCTGGTGCCGGTTTCGAAGGGGACTTTGCGGCCGGAATCGGGGAAGAGGTCAACGCTGTCGTGGTGATGGTGCTCTACGATGGTGAGTTCGGAATGCAATACCATCCAGTGGATCAGGTTGCTGAGCTGACACAGCCCGCCGCCGATGCCTTTCCCGGTCCTGGATTTGGCGATGGTCAGGCCCTCCTTATATCCCTTTCGCGCGGTCGTGCGTCCGACGAGTTTCCAGAGGGAGAAGGTCTCTCCGGGACGGATCAATACGCCGTAGAGATGCGCTGTGGCAAGTTTCAGATTGACGGCCTTGTTCTCCTGCAGCTGCTGGTCCACATTCTTGAGCCGTCTCCGGATGACGGACTGATGCGTGAAGACTTCGTACGGAAGCTTTTCTGTCTGAATCGTCCGTGCAAAATGCACTTTATGGATCAGGTCCTGACAATTCCTCTTCAGGATTTCCTTCTCCTTCGAAATCCAATACGTCAGCGGCGAAATCTCGCTGAATGTTTTTCTTTGTTTCATAAGGGCACTCCGTTGATTCTCCCAAAGATAATCATCCCGCAGGAATTTCGCAAGAATTCTCCTCCTCCGTCCGCTCCCCTCCCGTTCACGAGGCCACGGGCGGCCACGGTTTTCAAACCCTGCTCCCTGCGGCAAGAAAAAATAAAATAACGAGTAAGACGCGGCAGCAAACGACGGGAATGTCAACCGCACTACTCAAATTGAAAACATTATACGGCAATCCCTACTGTAGTTCCGCCGGATGGTGGACTTTCAGGAGAACTCGCTCAAGACTTGGTAAAGTCTATCGCTCGCCCTTCCCACGGGCGGTGTTTGCTCCGCAAACTACACCGCCCCCGCGGGCCCCTCCCTCTCCACAGGCCGAGGGCGGCCAGTCTCCTGAAAGCCCACCATCCGACTCCACGGACAGCCTTGTCCGTTACTGGTCCTCCAAGAGCACGGCGGACCTATATCGATTTGCGCCGTTATCGTAACTAGTCCTCCACCGATGCGGAGGACCTATTACACCTGACGTCATATGATCTTTTGAACGTTCTTTAAATTGCAGACCCTACTCCAGACACACTGGATGGGGCGCTACCGATATCGGAGCACTGCTCCCGTGCAACTGGCAGCAAATAGCGGCGACTCGCAGCGAGTAGCATGCAACTAAGCGAAAGTGGCAGCAACTTGCCGAAACTTCGGAAAAGTTGCTGCTACTTGCATATAACTCCTTGTCACTTATACGTACTTCGTCGGATACTTACCCTTTGTCGGATGCTTACCGAGTTAAGCAGGAAATGAAAACAAACCAGCCCGACTGTGGGGGTCGGGCTCTTAAACAAAGCGACAGGGAGGGATGCCCTGTCGCTAAAATAGGATTAAGAGGGGGCTTTTCAGCCTCCTAACTTGGTTCAATTATATACGACACTGACATTATCTACTCGCGTGTTGTTCTTACCAATTCCAGTAAATACCAAAGAAATCGTAGTTTCCGTTCCGGATAAAGTAAAGGTCGCTGAATTAGATGCACTATTTGCCGAGGTTACTGCAGCAGTGCTACTTCCGGGAATGGAAACCTTTGAATTTGCATTGTTAGCAGCCCACGTAACCGTTACACTGGTCGCACCATATGTTTTGATACCGGCAATTGTGGCAGTTAATCCAGCTCCGCCGTTTTTACCACCTATGAAAAGGTTTGCGGATGTCATATTACCCGCCGTACCAGTGTCAATTTTAACATAAGTTGTATTGGACGCAGTATAAGTAATTGAACTGGCATTGTTATATGAGGTGCCTCCGGTATATGAAGCAAGGGCAACCGCAGAAGAACCAAAGTCAGTACTAAAGAGAATGTCTCCAGTTGTGGGGCCACTGCCTCCGGAATTCTTCGTAAATGTTGCACTCGCAACGCCAGTGGTCAAGATACCCTTGATGGCAATGGCCTTGACCGTGGTGGTCGCAGTGAGGTTGAGGGCCGAACTGTAAACCGAGGAGGACGCGGTCGGATCATCGCCATTCGTCGTGTAACGAATCGTCGAACCGGAGTCCGCTGTGATGGTTACGGATTGAGAAGTGGTGAAGGAGGCACCGTTCGGAGAAATTGTCGGCTTGTGCAACTGTGCTATCAAAGTGCTACCCTGTTCAAGCTCATAAGTGCTATTATACTTGGTTAACGTTCCTTTGAACTCGACAGCATCCCCGACGACATAGTCATCAGCCGAGGTGGCTGCGGTCCTATAAATCCTAAACTGCTGAGAACCGGTATCCTTACCATCTATGGAGATATCAAAAGAGACATTATTATATTGACTGCTGTATGCAGTGGTAATCTTGCTGATAATACCATACACATATACATCATCCATAGTACCGCCAGAAAGCTCATCGGCCAAAGCCGCCGCTTCAGCGGGAGTATAAGGATCCGCCTCAGTACTCTCATTAACAACGGAAGGAGCCGCCTCTTGCGTAATGGTGAACTGGTAACTGTTCGGCGTTACATCAGCCGTAGTGGATACCGTAGCCGTATAAGTAGCCGTACTGGAGTTCGTATTTGCAAGAATAGAAACGGTAACCGAACCGATACCAGCTCCTGAGGCGGGGGTAACCGTAGCATTACCTGTTACCGATGCCGTCCAGGCGACATTACCGGTTACGTTGATGGTTTTGGTTCCACCAGCAGCCAGCACATTGTCAGTATTAGACATTGTTGCGCCAAATTCGGCTGCAGGCTGTACGATACCAGCAACAATGCTGACATCGTCAAGGAAGAACCTGGAATTTGAAGCAGCATTACCCTCAAATGTCACGGTGAACGGGCTTTCGAGATTCTTAAGATACACAGTATATGTAGTCCAATCGCCCTTGACCAAAGTAACGGAGCTGATCGGAATGGTGAGCGAGGCATCACCGTACAAAGCACCGGAGGATACAGAGAGCTTAAGATTTGTGCTCTCACTATTCCCGTTCCAGGCACCAGCCTTGAAGGTGAGCGTTGCATTGCCGGAATACTCTATTTCAGGTGTCTGTGCCGAACCAAGACCGCTGCTTTTTCCAAAACGAGCTGCGCCTTCTGCTCCATAAGCGTTTGAATAGAACCAACCACTGTGATCAGGGATAAAGTCTCCATTTGCATAACTACCAGACCAGCCCATTGTTCCAGTACATTCGTCGAATGTCTCAAGGAACGGGAGCCCCGAACCGGAGGAGGCAGGATTCACCTTGATCGTATAACTTGCATTACCGGCACCGAAGAAGTCATCACCAACGAAGGTGGCCGTGATGGTCGTCGTACCAGTAGCGTCAGCTACCCAGGTGATTTCTCCGTCGCTGTCTACGGTTGCTAGATCAGTATTGCTGGAAGTCCAGGTGATATCGGAAATGTTGTTCGGATTGTTCAGCGTCTGACCGGTGAAGCTTGTATAATCGCTATCGCCGAGCGTGAAGGTATAGCTGGCTTCCGTGAAGGACAAATTAGCAGCCGGCAGGCCTGCAGCCTGATAGATAAACACTGGCTGCTGGCCGGAAGCATAGCAAGCGAACAACTCGCCATTACGGCGTAAAATATTGCGGGTATTCTCGCCTTGAGCCGTAATCGTTGCATTCTTATCAGTAATGCTGATCGTCCAGGATGCGTTGTCGTCAAGATCGTTCTGCGTTCTCAAATAATTATTGGTACTGCTAGCTGCATAGATATACTTGCCTGCAAGGCCACCACCATTTTTACAAAGGAAGGCATAAGTTCCAGGTTGCGTTCCATTCGTAAGAGTGAAAATCTGAACAACTTGATCATCAACATCAATGGTGCTCCAGTCAGCGCTCTTAGTAGCTGTTACTGACCCCCTGTTATTGCTATTCTGCGTGGTTGACATTGCAAGGTTTGTTTCGCCGTGAGCAGCGATAACCACATCCGACCCAATAACAAGATCATCAACATCCTCGACAAGCGTAAATGCACGTCCATCAGGCACTTCGCAGCCACTCAGATTGACGCCGAAACGACGTACTTCGCGGGTAGCAAAGGAAATCGTCTTGGTGGAAGTCTTACGATATTTATTCTGATCTGTAATAACAGTTACCGTAAAAGTAGCATCTGTTACCGGAGCCGTCGTGAAATAAACCGGGAATTCGCCAGAAGAGGGAACTGTATTATTAGACGTATAAGTAAAGGTAAGTTTCTTCCCGGCGCCAGAATAATTACCTGTATTAAGTACATACGTCGCCGCGTGCTGCTTATCGGACTCAAAAGTAACAGTACTGATAACCTCACCAGGAGTGAGACCCTTCAGCGTCATCTTGTTGACGGAAACTTTTCTCGTCATATCGAAGACAAATGTTGTTGCATCACGGCCGTTATCAAACTGCTCTGAAACAAGAATATCTGCCGCAGGGTCAAACGTATCAGGAAGCGGACTCTGCGCTGCAGGAATCTGGGGATTGTGGGATGTATTGGCAAAAGAGCCGGCATAGGCGGCCTGATAATAGAGCAACGTCTCAGGGGCATCTCCCGTGAATGTGGCAGTGAACGTGGCAGACTTGTCGTTGTTGGTCAAAGTCATCCCGGTAATGGTGCCCTTTGTACACTTGGTTTTGGTTGTCCCGTTATCATCATACTCAAAGAATTCCAGGATTTCCATTCTCTCCTCATCGCCCTCATTCCACTTGTAGGAAACCAGACCGTTTTCCTCAGAGGCGATGGCGGTCTTGGAGTCGAGCATCTTCTCCGCCGTGAAAGTCAGCGTATGGGTCGGACCGACATAGGCCGGCTCATTATTGGTTTCTTTCTGGCACCCGGCCAAAACGAAAGCTGCGGCAATAGCGCACAGGGTATATAATTTCTTGTTCATAGTCTCATCCTCCAATTCTAGTAATCGTCATCGTCATCGACAATGGTGTCATCACCACCGGCACCGCCGGAGGTCAGCAAATTCTCCTCGAACCAGACATCGAGGAACTCCGCTTCAGGAGCGGTGTAGAATGGATTTTTTTTCATACGCATCATATGTTTTTTTTATTTTTCTCTATGCAAAAAGGCTATTTCGCCAAATTCGGTGCAAAGTTACGACCTAAATTCGGGATAAAAAAGTGTTTTTGAGAGTTTTTTGAGAACTTTTTAACAATTATTTGTTAATATCGTAAAGTGCAGATAATCAAATTGTTATGAGATATTCCCGAACGGAGTTCTTGTGTCCTTTTTCAAAAGAAAAACAAGCATTTTAAAAAATTTTAATATGCTGATTTTTTATATAAAAATATCTGCCTTTCTATCGGATTTTCCCCGGAATCGTTACATATCTTCTTAAAAACAAAACGCCGTCACTTGTCTCTGACAACGACGGCGTTAAGTGGCATTCCCGGAGAACCGGGCGACGGCGGAAGGGTTAGTCCCTGGAAAGGGCCTCGACTTCCTCGGGGGTGAGGCCGGAGTACCTGGCGACCAGGGCGACGCTCATCCCGTCGGAGAGCATCGCCTTGGCAATCTCGACCTTACCTTGGGCGATGCCTTTCTCTATGCCTTTCTCTATGCCCTTCTCTATGCCCTTCGCCTCTCCGTCCCTGAAGCCGTCCTTATAACCGGCTTTCTGGAGCATTTCCGCCCGGTATGCCGTAATCTTTGAGTCGAAATATTCCATAAGTTCCGTATCTGTAAGGTGTCTGGTCCGAGCTCTCGCAAATAGTTCTGCGTAACGCTGACCGAATTCTTCTTGCTCGTTCGTTGCAAATTTACCACAATTCCTCAAGATATACAACCATTTCTCTATCGGAGACGTCAGTTCGCGGATACCCTTGTTCAGCCGGGGCATTTCACACAGATAGAGCGAGAGCGGATCTGACTCGTACTTCTCGTTCGTCTCCTCTTCAAGGAGAGTATAGTAGAATACGACCTTGTCCGTCCGAAGCGGGAGGTGCGGACGTTCGAAGTTGAGAAAGGCGACGACGTAGGTCGGAAGAAGATCTTTATAGGGGGATCCTTTCTTCACTTGTGCTGCGGCCAAAGCCGCGCCGTAATAGAAGAGGCGCTGATGGAAATCATCCTCTTTCATGTTCTGCATCTCGACGACGATCCATCGGCCATCATCCAGTCTGCAGAGAACATCGAACCGTGCCCGTTTATCCTCCTCCGCCAATACGGGAATCTCATTGGACTCGTACTTTACCTCTACGATTTTCTCCTTCAGGATGTCGGAAAGCAAAACCCGCAGAATGTTCGCGTTGTGGCCCAGAACTTTCTTAAACGCCCAGTCATCGGTCAGGTCCAGGAACGGAGCAAGCATGATGTTGTCGATGATGACCCGTTTTTCTTCCTCTGACAGTCCACGGAGTTTTGGATTAGATTCGATTTTCTCCAGTGCGACCCCGTAATCGATCTCCCGGGTTTCGAGGTCTGGTCTTCTTTTTGGTTTGGATTGCATGGCATTTGACTTTGCGGCCTCGGGAACGACCGGGCGGAACTTCCCTCCAGCCCGTTAATGATAATGGCCCGGCCGGGATAAAGTTCCGGATTATCGGCGAAAGTCAATTCAAAAAACAGAAATTTATTTTTTTGAATGAGAACTTTGAATGCGTTTTTTGAATGAAAATATTTGAAAAACCAAAACGCCGTCGCTTGTCTCTTTGACAGTGACGGCGTTAAGTGACATTCCCGGGAACCGGGCGACGGCGGAAGGATCATCCCTTAGAAAGGGCCTCGACTTCCTCGGGGGTGAGACCGGTAAGTTCAACGATGGTCGAAACGGCGAATCCTTGGGAGAGCATCGCCTTGGCGATCTCGACTTTACCTTGGGCGATGCCTTTCTCCATTCCTATCTCCATTCCTTTCGCTTCACCTTCTTCCCGCCCCTGTCTGATGCCCTGTGCATAGCCTTTGTCCTGAGCAAAGGCGATTTGGTTACGTATGTCCCGGTCTGTCGTCACGTCGTTCTGATATTTGATTTTGTCCTCGGGTGTAAAATTAGACAAATTCGCGGAAAGAAACAAGAGATCAAAGATCTCACCATCCAGTTCGGCAGGTTTTTCTTCCAAAGAGGACAGATTGTCCAGGACGTACCCGATCTTTTCGATCAAAGAGGAACCTTGCCGGAGCCTGCATTTCGGGACCTCCAGAAAGATGTAATGCAAGTCATCGGTCATTTTCTCCCCGGACTCCTCTTCCGTCAGCATATAACGATAAAGGAACCGCTCGGAGTCTTCATGCAGGGAAAATCTCATTATTCCAATAAAGTATACCGGCTGGAAACGATAACTGTCAATGCCTTCCTGCAATTGCCGCTGAACGGCAAAGGTCGAATTAAATACAGCCCTGTCGTAAAAATAGTGCTGTTCCCCCTGCTGGACCTCAACGACGAAACGCTGACCGTTTACATCATAACACTCGACATCTACACGAATGCTCTTTCCGTCCGGATTCTGATTGGTACTTTCTTCGGAGGCGTAATCTATAGAAACGATCTCTCGCTCGGGTATGAGCGCCTGCAGGAAAAGAAGCATCAGCCGTTTGGCATTGCCGTACTCTTTAAATGCGCGCTTGAACCACTTGTCCAGGAGGATGTTTGCGAAGACTCCCCGGTCTTCCGAATGACAATAAGACATAGTAAAAGATTTTTTTGCGGCCTCGGGAACGACCGGGCGGAACATTCCCAAGATCCCATCGTACGAGAGCCGCCCGGCGGAGATAAAGTTCGGGAGTCTCCCCGAAATTGAATTCACGAAACATAAAAATCTTCGAAAATGTTTTTTTAATATTTTTTTCCGAATGCGTTTTTTGAATGAATTCGACTTTTTTCCCCATATTTGCAGGGAATTTCTTGCGTATGGAGACTGAGACACATCCTTTCCGGCCGTTTCTGCCGGCGTCGGCGCGGATTCTTTTTCTGGGGAGTTTTCCGCCGCAGCCGAAGCGGTGGTGCATCCCGTTTTATTACCCCAACTGGATCAATGATTTCTGGCGGATCATGGGGCTGATCCATTTCGGCGACCGGGAGCATTTCTGCCTTCGCGGGGAGAAGCGGTTTGATGAGGCGGGCATCCGCGCGTTCTGCACGGAAGCAGGACTGGCGTTCTACGATACCGCCTGTGAGGTGAGGAGACTGAAGGACAATGCGTCCGACGCCTTCCTGGAGGTGGTGACGCCCAGCGACATTCCGGCTCTGCTCGAACAGATTCCCGGGTGCGGGAATCTCGTCACTACGGGGCAGAAGGCCACGGAGGTGATTGTCGGGACATTCGGATGCGCGATGCCGCCGGTCGGCGGATATGTCGACGTCGTCATCGGGACACGCCCGGTCCGCTTCTGGCGGATGCCTTCCACCTCCCGTGCATACCCCCTCCCCCTGGAGAAGAAGGCGGAGGCATACCGGAAGTTGTTTTTGTAGGGCGGGAAGACTTTCTATTTTGCCGTTTTTGATATATTTTTGCACTTGAAATCAATGACAGGAACGATATGATCCTTTTTCGATGCGACTATGGCGAGGGAGCGCACCCGGAGATCCTCCGGCGGCTGGTGGAGACGAATTTCGAGCAGATGGACGGTTACGGCAGCGATCCCTACAGCGAGAGCGCCCGGCGAAAGATCCTGCAGGCATGTGGCTGCCCGCAGGGTGAAGTATACCTGCTGACCGGCGGAACGCAGACGAACGCGACCGTCATCGCCGCGATGCTGCACGGCTATGAAGGTACCGTAGCGGTAGAGACCGGGCACATCGGCGTTCACGAAGCCGGCGCCGTGGAATATACGGGCCACAAGGTCCTTACGCTCCCCCAGCACCTCGGCAAGATGGACGCCGGCGAACTGGCTGATTTCCTCGCGGCATTCGACGCGGATCCCAACAAGGACCATATGGTCTGGCCCGGGCTCGTATACATTTCCCTGCCGACCGAATACGGAACCCTGTATCGGCGCGGCGAACTTTCCGACCTCCGGGACGTGGCGCATAAATACGGACTTCCGCTCTTCATCGACGGCGCCAGACTCGGCTACGCCCTGGCGAGTCCCGCCTGCGACTATTCGCTCTCCGACCTCAAAGATCTGTGCGACGTTTTCTACATCGGCGGCACCAAAGTCGGCGCCCTCTGCGGAGAGGCCGTCGTCTTCCCGCTCGGCGCCCCGAATCATTTCTTCACCACTGTCAAGCAGCACGGCGCCCTGCTGGCGAAAGGCCGTCTTTTGGGCGTCCAGTTCGACACGCTGTTCACGGACAACCTCTACGGCCGCATCGCCGAAAATGCCATCGCACGCGCCCGTGACCTGGTCGCGGTTCTCAAGGAAAAGCGCATCCCCTTCTTCCTCGAATCACCGACCAACCAGCAGTTCGTCATTCTCGAGAACACCTATATGGAACGCCTGTCGAAGGAAGTCGGCTTCGATATCTGGCAGCCCTATGACGAAACCCATACCGTGGTCCGGTTCGCCACCAGCTGGGCCACGACGAAGGAACAGATCGAGCGCCTGGGCGCGTTGCTGTAAAAAAAGGAATCTATGCAACAGGGAATTTGGACGATACTGATGCTGGTCGCATCGAACGTGTTTATGACTTTCGCCTGGTACGGGCACTTCAAGTTGCAGGAGATGAAAATTTCAACGGGATGGCCGCTGATTCTCATCATCCTGATGTCCTGGGGAATCGCCTTCTTCGAATACTGCCTCTCCATCCCCGCCAACCGCATCGGCTCCAGACTGAACGGGGGACCTTTCACCCTCGTGCAGCTCAAAGTCATTCAGGAAGTGATTTCTCTGGCGGTCTTCACCGTCATCATCACATTCCTGTTCAAAGGGGAATCCTTCCACTGGAATCATTTTGCGGCCTTCGCCTGCCTGATCCTGGCCGTGTTCTTCGTCTTCGTGCACAATTAGGCCGGGGAGGACGGGGGCAGGACCACCCGCCGGAGGTTGCAGCCGGCCCAGTTGCCGAGAACGATCAGCGGATAGTACCAGAGGATGCCCGGATCCCACTTCCAGGCGGCCACCAGGTATACCACGTCCGCGATGGAATGGTAGAAGCCGCAGACGATAAACAGCGGCACGCCGAAAAGCACCGGGACCAGGGACTTCGACCGCTTGTACAGCCATACGGAAATATCGATGATGAGGCCGCATCCGACGGCGCGGAGGAAACTGCGCCACGGTCCCTGGGCCAGCCGTCCGGCGACCATCGTCTGCGCCCGTTCCACCGGTTCGCCGCCCAGCGACATCATCAGAAGTCCCAGCAGGATACATCCTGCCACGTTGAACAGCCAGATCAGCAGCAGTTTATGCGTCTCCCGCAGCGGCATCACGCCGGCGCGGCCTGTATAAAGCGGCACGCCGCTCAGCACCACGCCCACCAGGCCGAAAGCGAAGATGACCGCGCCCGGAATGCCGCCGAGCGCCAGATAGCCGCAGGCCCCGAGGCCGATCAGGATGCCTGCAAAGAGGGATTCTCGATTCATAACTTTTTCCGTGTCGGAGCAAAGTTAGCGAACAATTTTGAAAGAACAATTTTTCCCGTTATTTTTGTAAAAACGTTGAAAAATGCGGAAATGGATTCTTTGTGTCGCAATCATCCTGACAGGGGCGGCGGCGACGGCACAGTCTCAGCAGCGGACCGATAAGCGCATCAGCATCCTCGCCATCGGCAACAGCTTCTCAGTGGACGCGATGCAATATCTCTACGACATACTCAAGGAAGACGGCGCGGAGGAAATCGTCCTCGGCAACCTCTACATCGGCGGATGCACCCTCGTCCGGCACGAAGCCAACTTCCGCCTCGACTCCCCTTCCTATAAATACTACAAGAACACCGACGGGAAGTGGACCTTCACCGAACACTTCTCCCCGCTGGGCGCCCTGGAAGAACGGGACTGGGATTACATCACGATGCAGCAGTCCAGCGGCCTGTCCGGACAGCCCGATTCCTTCGAGCCCTATCTCGACCAGCTGATCGCCATGGTCAGGGAGAAATGTCCGCATGCCAGACTGGTCTGGCACATGACCTGGGCCTACCAGCAGGATTCCCGCAGAACCTATTTCGAGCCCTATGGGTACGACCAGATCCGGATGTTCAACGCCATCGTATCGACCGTGCGGGAGATGGTCCTCACCCGGCCCGTCTTCGAAAAGGTCATTCCGGCCGGGACGGCGGTACAATACCTCCGGAAGGGGCATTACGGCGACAACATCACCCGTGACGGCTACCATCTCTCCCACAATGTCGGCCGCTATCTGGCCGCCCTGACCTGGGCCGCCACCCTGTACGGAACAGACCCGGAGAAAATCACCTGGCACCCGCCGTTCACCTACTGCGAGGAAGGCCTGGCCGATATCAGGAAAGCGGCCGCGGATGCCGTCGCCAACCCTTTTCCCACCCTGTGATGGAGCCGCGGAAGCAGATCGAGGTGGTGGCGGCTGTCATCCGTCGCGAAGACCGGATTTTCGCGACGCAGCGCGGGTACGGCCCCTGGAAGGACTGGTGGGAATTCCCGGGCGGGAAGATCGAGCCCGGGGAATCCGCCGAAGCCGCCCTCCTGCGGGAAATCCGGGAAGAACTCGGCGTGGGAATCGCCGTCGGGGAAAAGCTGACCACGGTGGAATGGGATTATCCGGAATTTCGTCTCCGGATGCAGTGTTTCCTCTCCGCCCTGCAGGACGGAGAGCCCCTGCTGATGGAGCACGAATCAGCCAGATGGCTCAGTTACAAGGAGTTGCACGATGTCAAATGGCTTCCCGCCGATGACGGACTGCTTCCCCTCATCGCCTCCCGGCTGCTTGACATCCCGCAGAGCCTGGCCCTATATATAGAAGAAGAAGTCATCCCGAAATACGCCGCTTTTGACAAGGCGCATCGGGAAGACCATGCCCGGGAAGTGATCAGCCGCGCGATGCTTCTGGCCGCCCACTACCCCGTCGAGCGAAGCGTTATCTACGCCGCGGCGGCCTGCCACGACCTCGGCCTTGTCGAGGGCCGGGAAACGCACCATCTGGCTTCCGGGGCGATCATCCGCTCCGACACCCGCCTCCGGGAATGGTTCTCTCCCGCCCAGATCGAAACCATTGCGGCCGCGGCGGAAGACCACCGGGCCTCCGCCAAGGGCGCCCCGCGCACCGTGGAAGGCCGTATCATCGCCGAAGCCGACCGCCTCATCGTTCCCGAACAGATCATCCGCCGCACCATCCAGTACGGCCTCGCGCACTATCCGGAGATCGCCAGGGAAGGCCAGTGGGCCCGCACGCTGGAGCATTTGCACGAGAAATATGCGGAAGGCGGCTACCTGCATCTCTGGATTCCGGAGTCGCCGAATGCCGCCGCCCTGGCCCGTCTCCGCGAAATCATCCACGACGAAGCCCGCCTTCGGGAAATCTTCGAAAGAATGTACGCCGAGGAACTGGCCTGATTTTTGACAAAGTACAGATTCCCGGAACTAAGCCCGGGAATGACGCACAATGAAAAAATGGATCATCACCCTCGCGCTGCTCTTCGGCCTCACAGCCGGAGGATTCGCCCAAAGCTTCACGCTTACAAGGGTTTCGGAAATGCCCTCGTTCAACGGAGGCGGAATCGCCGCATTCACCCGGCAGGTGCAGGACACCCTCATCTACCCGGAGGGAATCGCTGACGGCCGCGAAGGAACCGTCACGGTCGGATTCTTCATTTCCAAAGACGGCAAACTCCTGATGAGCAAAATCCTCAAGGGAATGGACGACGCCTTCGACGAGGAGGCGCTCAAGGCCGTCCGTTCGATCGCCGGAACCTGGACGCCCGCCCTCGACGAATCCGGCAATCCGCTCGACTGGTATGTCACCATCCGGGTCGCGTTCACGGCTCCGGACAACCATTCTAACGTATGAGAAAAATCGGCATCATCGGTCTCGGCCTCATCGGAGGTTCGATGGCCATCGATCTCAGACGCCGGGGCTTCGCGGACGAAGTGCTCGGCGTTGAAAATGACCAGGTCAATGCAGAAGGGGCTCTCCGGCTCGGGCTTGCAGACCGCATCGTTTCGCGCGAGGAGTGCATCGCCCTCGCCGACATCCTTGTCCTGGCCGTTCCCGTCGGGACGGCCTCGGTAATGCTGCCGGAAATTCTGGACATCTTCGCCGCCGAAGGCGACCGGGGACGGATCGTCATCGACGTCTGCTCCACCAAGCGCGCCCTCGCAGAAACGGTCGCGTCGCATCCGATGCGCCGCCGCTATGTGGCTACGCACCCGATGGCCGGCACCGAGTATTCCGGTCCCTGGGCCGCGATGCCGAACCTCTTCGACGGCAAGGCCTGCATCATCGCCGACCCGGACCGCTCCGACCCGGAGGCCGTCGCCACCGTGGAGACGCTCTACGACGCCCTCCACATGCGGGTGACGCAGATGGATTCGGCCAGCCACGACATTCACACGGCATACGTGTCGCACATTTCCCATATCACATCCTTCGCCCTGGCGCTGACCGTTCTCGACAAGGAACGCGACGAGAAGCACATCTTCGACCTCGCATCCGGCGGTTTCTCCTCCACCGTGCGGCTCGCCAAGAGTTCGCCCGACATGTGGGTCCCGATCCTCGCGCAGAACCGCGACAACATCCTCCGCGTGATGGACACCTACATCGGCAAGATGCAAGCCTTCCGCGACGCCATCGCCGAGGGCGACGAGGCCCGCATCCGCGCCCTCATCGAGGAAGCGAACCACATCCGGAAGATTCTCGGGTAGGTTGGCGGGCCTGTCGAACCGCGTCATTCCCGGGTTCGTCCCCGGGAATCTTTATTTTTTTTTGGATTTCCGGATTTTTTTTTTGACCTTTGTCATTGGTATGATGAATAACGCAAATATGTGGTGGTGGCGCTCTTACGGTATCAAGCTGTAAGCCGGCGTCGCATAGCATATAGTATAGGGTGACGTGCTGGACTTACAGCACGTCATTTTTTATTTTCGCACGGAGGCCGTAAGGCCGCAGTCGAGAAATCAAACGAAACAATGTATAACCATTAATTTATAAACGAACCGTTATGAAACAGAAAAAATTCCTGCTCCCCGAGAGCGAAATCCCCACGGCGTGGTTCAACATTCAGGCCGTCATGCCCAACAAGCCGCTCCCCTTCCTTCACCCGGGCACCCGGCAACCGCTCAGATCCGAAGACCTGTATCCGATCTTCTGCAAGGAATGCGCGGATCAGGAACTCAACCAGACCGATGTCTGGATCCCCATTCCGGAGGAAGTCCGGGAACAGTATGCCGGCTACCGCTGCACCCCGCTCGTGCGCGCGTATGATTTAGAGAAGGCCCTCGGCACGCCGGCGCACATCTATTTCAAGAACGAGAGCGTCTCCCCCGCCGGCAGCCACAAACTGAATTCCGCCCTGGCGCAGGCATATTACGCCAAGAAGCAGGGCGTCACCAACCTCACCACCGAGACAGGTGCCGGCCAGTGGGGCGGCGCGCTGAGTTACGCCACCAAGAAATTCGGCATCGACTGCGCGGTGTATATGGTCAAAGTCAGCTACGAGCAGAAGCCCTACCGCCGCAGCATCATGCAGACATTCGGCGCGGCCATCACCCCCTCCCCTTCGATGTCCACCCGCGCAGGAAAGGACATCCTGACCGTCAATCCCAATGACCGCGGCTCGCTCGGATGCGCCATCTCGGAGGCCATCGAACTGGCCGTCAGCACGCCGAACTGCAAATACGCGCTCGGATCGGTACTCAACCACGTGTGCCTGCACCAGACGGTGATCGGCCTCGAAGCCGAGAAGCAGATGGCCCTCGCGGGCGAATACCCCGACATTGTCATCGCCTGCTTCGGCGGCGGTTCCAACTTCTGCGGCATCGCCCTTCCGTTCATGCGGCACAACATCCTCGACGGCAAGAAAACGCGCTTCATCGCGGCCGAACCGTACTCCTGCCCGAAACTCACGCGGGGCAAATTCGAATACGACTTCGGCGACGAGGCCGGCATGACGCCGCTGCTGCCGATGTTCACCCTCGGTCACAGCTTCAAGCCGGCGTCCATCCACGCGGGCGGCCTGCGCTACCACGGAGCGGGCGTAATTCTGTCCCAGCTGATGAAGGACGGCTATATGGAGGCCGTGGATATCGAGCAGATGGATTCGTTCAAGGCCGGCGTACTGTTCGCCCAGACCGAAGGCATCATTCCCGCCCCCGAATCCTGCCACGCCATCGCCGCCACCATCACCGAGGCGCTCAAATGCAAGGAGACCGGCGAGGCGAAGACCATTCTCTTCAACCTCTCCGGACACGGATTCGTGGATATGGGGGCTTACGATACGTATTTCTCCGGTGAAATGCAGAACTACCACGTCTCCGAGGAGGATCTCGCGAAGTTCATCAAATCCGCCGACGCGCTGAATCAGTAGCGTCTCCGCCGCCCTGCCGGCCAGTGTGACCATCCGACAGCCCGACAGCGAGGCCGACAACCTGACCTCCCGCCCGGCCGACCTGCCCGACCGCGAGCCCGACAGCCCGACCTACAACATGATCGCCTGCCCAACAGCCCGGCCGACAGCGAGGCGTTAAGTGCAATTACCTGTCAGTCAGGAACTTACGAAAAACGCCTTACTCGATTCTGAGTAAGGCATTTTTCATTTTTGCCTGAAAGACAACAACTTACACTTTACGCTACTGTTGGAGAGCAGCGAGCTCCGCTTCCCATTCCTTGTCTATATAGACCGTATCGGCCCTGTCGATGTAAAGGATTCCGTCCAGGTGGTCGCACTCGTGCTGGAAGATGACGGCCGTGAAGCCGTGGACGGTGTCACGGGCCGGTTTCAGCGTCTCCGGAGAAACGTAGGACACAATGACATCCTGATAGCGAGCCACGTCACCACGGTACGGCGGGATGCTCAGGCAACCCTCCGGGCCGACCTTGATCTCGCCGTAAAGACTGTCGAGATGCGCATTCAGATAGCACTCGAAGGGTTCTTCTGGCTTGTCGAGCCGCTGGACCCAGATGATCCGGAGGTTCTCCCCCACCTGGGGCGCCGCGATGCCGACACCGTCCTGGGACGGATCGGTTACCGTCGCATACATCCGTCGGACGAGGGTACGGGTCCGGCGGCTGCGGAGCTCCCGGGGCGTAAGGTCTCGGGACTGGGCCCGCAGCACGACCGCATCGGCCTCCTTATCGACCTGGAGCACATACATCGGCCCCACTTCCCGCGGCGAGCAGGCGACCGCAGCCAGTATCACCAGAGTGGCAGCCAGTACCCACGACGCGGCCTGTGTCCATAGCGCAACAACATGTCCCTGTAGCATATTTTTCACAACCATTTATTTGAAAACTTGTGCTACTGAACCTCCAGAGCACGGAGGTTCAGCAGCATTGGAGGCGGAAGGATTCAGAACCCGAAATACCGGTCCGCATTGTTGTAGCAGATATCCTTCACCATCTGGTGGATCTGCGGAAGCTCGCTCTTCGGGAGACGGCCGCTGTCGACATCGTGCCCGAGCACGTTGCACAGGATCCGGCGGAAATACTCGTGGCGGGGATAACTGAGGAAGCTGCGGGAATCGGTCAGCATTCCGACGAAGCGGCTCAGCAGTCCGAGGGCGCTGAGGGCGTTCATCTGCTTGCGCATACCGTCCTCCTGATCGAGGAACCACCAGCCGCTGCCGAGCTGCATCTTGCCGGGAACGGTGCCGTCGTTGAAGGTGTAGGCCATCGTCGCGAAGACCTCATTATCTTTGGGATTGAGGTTGTAGAGGATGGTCTTGGTGAGCTTGTCCTCGCTGGCGAGGCGGTCGAGGAACTTGTGTCCCGCGGCGGCCGTCGGGAGGTCGTGAATGGCATCATAACCCGTGTCGGGGCCGAGCTGAGCGAACATCCGGGTGTTGTTGTTGCGGATGGCGCCGATGTGGAACTGCTGCGCCCAGCCGCTCGCGTGATCCATCACCGCGAACTCATACAGCATCGCGCTGCGGAACTTGAGGAGTTCGTCATCGTCGGCATAGCGACCTTCCATCACCTTGTTGAAGATGCTGTCGATCTCCGAATCGGTATAATCGGCGGCATAGAACGCTTCCAGACCGTGGTCGGAAAGCTTGCAGCCCATCGACGCGAAGAAATCGTGGCGCACCTGCAAGGCGTCGATGAGGTCGGAGAAACGGCGGATCTCGATGCCCGAGACTTCGGAAAGCTTCTGAATATAGGCCTTATAGGCGATCGGATCCTCAATGGCCATCGCCTTGTCGGGACGCCAGGCCGGAATGACCTTCGTGCCGAACGGGTTGGCCGCGATCTGCTTGTGGTAGCGGAGGTCGTCGACCGGATCGTCGGTGGTGCAGACGACCTTCACGTTGAATTTCCGGATCAGCGCCTGGCCGCGGAATTCCTCGGTCTGGAGCTTGGCGGTGCACTCGTCGTAGATCTCGCGGGCCGTTTCGGGCTTGAGGATCTTGTGAACGTCAAAGGCACGGGCAAGCTCAAGGTGCGTCCAGTGGTAAAGCGGGTTGCGCAGCGTGTAAGGCACGGTCGCCGCCCATTTTTCGAACTTCTCGTAGGAAGGCTTGTCGCCGGTAATGTATTCCTCCGGAACGCCGTTCCCGCGCATCGCGCGCCATTTATAATGGTCGCCCCCCAGCCAGATCTCGGTAAGGTCGGCGAACTGATAATTGTCGGCGATCATCTGCGGCACCAGGTGGCAGTGATAGTCGATGATCGGCATCCCCTCGGCGCTCTCGTGATACAATTCGCGGGCGGTTTCGCCCTCCAGCATAAAGTCTTTGTTGATAAACGGTTCCATAAGTATTATTAATTAGTATTTGTTGTCGTTTTTCGTCATTTCCGGGCCGCTTCTCCCGTCATTCCGGGCTTGACCCGGAATCTATTCCACTGCAAATTTACAAAAAAATCCGAATTTCCGTGCACGGGCACGAATTTTTTATTATCTTTGCTGCGAATCCCAACCGATACAACTAATAACTTTATAAATATGGAAAGATTAAACCGCACCAGCGCCCCTCAGGCCAAACAGTACACCGAGAAAATCATCCAGTTCGGAGAAGGCAACTTCCTCCGTGCATTCATCGAGTGGATCATCTGGAAGACCAACCAGAAGACCGATTTCAACGCCTCCGTCGTCATCGTACAGCCTATCGAAAAAGGTATGGTTGACTGGCTCAATGAGCAGGACGGCCTCTATCACCTCAACCTCCAGGGTATCCTGAACGGGGAGGAAGTGGACAGCGTCGATCTGATTGACGTCGTCAGCCGGGGCATCAACCCCTACCGCGACTTCGCCGATTACCTCAAACTCGCCGAGCAGCCGGAAATGCGTTTCATCATTTCCAACACGACGGAAGCCGGCATCGCCTTCGATCCCGCCTGCAAATTCGATGACGCTCCCGCAGCCTCCTATCCCGGCAAGCTCACCCAGCTGCTGTACCATCGCTATGAGTACTTCAAGGGCGATCCTACCAAGGGATTCATCCTCTTCCCCTGCGAACTGATCTTCGAGAACGGCAAGCACCTGAAGGAATGCATCCGCCAGTACATCGACCTCTGGAACCTCGGCGAGGGCTTCAAGAACTGGTTCGAGACGGCCTGCGGCGTGTATTCCACGCTGGTGGACCGCATCGTACCGGGCTATCCGCGCGACACGGCCGCCCAGCTCTGCGAGCGCGTCGGCTATCAGGACAACCTCCTCGACAAGGCCGAAATCTTCCATCTCTGGGTCATCGAGGCCCCGAAGTCCGTCGCGGCTGAATTCCCTGCCGACAAGGCCGGCCTGAATGTGCTCTTCGTGCCCTCCGAGGCCCCTTATCACGAGCGCAAGGTCACCCTGCTGAACGGACCCCATACCGTGCTCTCCCCCGTCGGCTACCTGAGCGGGCTCAACACCGTGAAGGAATGCTGCGAGGATCCCGAGGTCGGCGCCTTCGTCCGCAAGGTGATGTACGAGGAACTCCTCCCGACGCTGAATCTGCCGGAAGAGGAGCTCCGTAAATTCGCCGGCGACGTGCTGGAGCGCTTTGTCAACCCGTTCGTGAAGCACTTCGTCACCTCGATCATGCTCAACAGCTTCCCGAAATTCAAGACCCGCGACCTGCCCGGCCTCAAGACCTATCTGGAGCGCAAGGGCGAGCTGCCGAAAGGCATCGTGCTCGGCCTCGCGGCCATCACGACCTACTACAAGGGCGGCAAACGGGGCGATGACGAGATCGTCGTCAACGATGACGAGGCCATCAAGAAGCTGCTGACCGACCTCTGGGCGAGCGGCTGCTGCAGGACCGTCGCCGAGGGCGTGCTCGGTGCCGAATTCATCTGGGGCGAAGACCTCAACGCGATCCCGGGCCTGACCGATCTGCTGAAGTCGTTCCTCTGCAAGATCAAGAACGAAGGCATGCGCGCCGCCGTGCAGTCCATTCTTTAACGAAGGAATATGGCTGAATATCTGCATATCCATCCGTCCGACAACGTCGCCGTCGCCCTCCGGGACCTCCCGAAGGGCACGGTGGCCGCTTTCCCCGATGCGCCGGAGACGGTGCTGCAGGAAGATGTCCCCAGAGGGCATAAATTCACCCTTACAGACCTCGCCGAAGGTGACAATGTCATCAAGTACGGCTACCCGATCGGGCACGTGACCCGGGATGCCGCGAAAGGCACCCTCATCGACCACAGTTGCATCAAGACCAACCTGGAAGGGCTGCTGGAGTATAAGTACGAGCCGGTGAAGGCCTCCGGTCAGGTCGGGAATGACGAGAAAAAGGTCGGGGGTGACGCGGGTCGGGAATCCTTCCTCGGATTCCGTCGCTCCGACGGCCAGGTCGGCATCCGCAACCAGATTTGGGTGATCCCCACCGTGGGCTGCGTCAACGGCATCTGCCAGGAGATCGTGGAGCGGTTCCGCGCCGAGATTGCCGGCGACGCTTCCTGCACTCCGGGAGCGACGAAGGGATCCTCCGTCGACGCCGTCGTCGCCTTCCCGCATAACTACGGCTGCTCGCAACTCGGCGGCGACCACGAGAACACCCGTACCATTCTCTCCGACATGGTCCACCATCCCAACGCGGGCGGCGTGCTGGTCGTCAGTCTCGGCTGCGAGAACAACCAGCTGGACGCGTTCCGCGAGCTGGTCGGCCCCGTGGACGAAAGCCGCGTCCGGATGTTCGTCACCCAGAAAGTCGATGACGAGGTGGAATACGGCCTGCAGCAGCTGCGGGAGATCTACGCCATCGCATCGCAGGACCGCAGGGAGCCCATTCCCGTGAGCGAACTCCGCGTCGGCCTCAAGTGCGGCGGCTCCGACGGTCTCTCCGGCATTACCGCCAATCCCCTTCTCGGCCGGCTCTCCGACTGGCTCGTATCGAAGGGCGGCACGACGGTGCTCACCGAAGTCCCCGAAATGTTCGGCGCCGAGACCATTCTGATGAATCGCTGCAAGGACGAAGCCACCTTCGACAAGACAGTGCACCTCATCAACGACTTCAAGGAGTATTTCATGAAGCAGGGGCAGCCCGTGTACGAGAACCCCTCGCCCGGCAACAAGGCGGGCGGCATCTCCACGCTGGAAGAGAAATCGCTGGGATGTACGCAGAAGTGCGGCACCTCCACCGTACAGGGCGTACTCAAATATGGTGAACGATTGAGTATCAAAGGATTGAACCTCCTGAGCGCCCCCGGCAACGACCTCGTCGCCTCCACGGCCCTGGCCTCCGCCGGCTGCCAGATCGTCCTCTTCACCACCGGCCGCGGCACGCCGTTCGGCAGCTTCGTCCCCACGATGAAGATCTCCACGAATACGCCGCTCTACGAGCACAAGCCGAACTGGATCGATTTCAACGCCGGCGTCATCGCCGAAGACACGCCGATGGACGCCTGCGCCGAGCAGTTTATCGACTACGTCCTCCGCGTCGCCTCCGGCGAGCCCGTCAACAACGAGAAGAACAACTACCGCGAAATCGCCATCTTCAAGACCGGCGTCACGCTATAAACAGAGAGTCCGATGGTTGACAACACATTACTGGACGAACTCAGGGGACGGGAGGTCTATCTTTTCGTCGCCGACAAAGATGAGATTTCAGAGGCCGAATCGCCCTTTCCCGTCATCTATACGGGCATGGGGAAGATGCGGATGTTCAGCGCCCTGGTGAAATGGCATGAAAGCCGCAAGGCGGAGGGCACACCGGTAATCCTAAATATCGGCAGTGCCGGCTCGGCGCGTTACCCCATCGGCAAAATCCTGCGGGTAACCCATTTTGTCAACGGTGGAAGCGATCTCATCTATGACAAAATCGACCTCCCCGGCGAAGGGTGCACCATTTTCTCGGGAGATTACTTCATGAGCACGCAGACCTTCAGCCCGGAGCAAGTCAGGACGCTTTCCGCCCAATACGACCTTTTCGATATGGAGGCCTATGCGGCCGCCTGCTTCTGCAAGATGCACGGCATTCCGTTCTACTGCCTTAAAGCCGTATCGGACAATCTGGACGGCTCGCTGAAAGACTGGCGGACCATCCTGGGAGAAATTCGCGGGAAATTTGCCGCCCTGCTGGGGAAACTGGGATAGGTTTCCGGCCCGTGCTCTTGCCATAGTGCAGAAATGGGCGCGCTGAGGTGCGAAATGGGCGTGCCGGAATGCAGAAATGGGTGCGCTGAGGTGCAGAAACGGGCGTGCCGGAGAGGAGGAATGGGCGGGCCGGAGAGGAAAAATGGGCGCCCTGAGGTGCGAAACGGGGAAGGTGGGGTGCGAAAATGGGGAAGGTGTGATCAAATTGGTGGCACCTTCCCCATAAATTAGCATCTGAGATATGTCTGCCGGGGAAGGTCTCCATCCTTTCGTCACACCTTCCCCAAAATACTAGTAATACTCCACGTTATACCGCGTGAGAATGTCCATATGCATATAATTGTCCCGGCGTGCCGGGACTTTTTTGAATATGCTGTAGTCCACGAGGGCCTGGATAGCCATGGAGGCCTGCTCGTCGATATGCTGGGCGAGGAGGAGGTTGACGGTCCCCCGCTGGAGGGCGGCGAGGTTGGAGGCGAGATTGTCGAAGCCGACCACCCGGATCTTGTCGGCGACGCCGAGGCGCTCGATATGGGCAGCCGTCAGGTAAATACGGGAATTGAACATTACCACGTGATGCACGTCGGGATGCTCCGCAGCAAAGGCGTCCATCGCCGCGGCCGTCTCTTCGGGCGCATCCGGCCGGACGAAAATCGTATGGATCTTGCATTCGGGATAATGCTCCATCATATAGTCCATGAAGCCCGCACGGCGGTTGATCGTCGGGTCCGACTGACGCTGCTGGTCGCGACGGATACGGACGATGGCCACTTCATCCACGGCATAGCCCTGCGTCAGAAGGTCGGCGGCCAGGTAGCCGCTCTTGTACATCGGCATTCCGAAATAGGCCAGATAGCCGTCTTCCTCCAGTTTGGAATCGATATAGACATACGGAATCCCCTTCTCCTGCAGGCGGGCGGCGAAGAGCATCGTCTCCGTCTTGAACATCGGTGCGACGACAACCCCGGCCGGATCGAGGGCCATGGCCTCCTCGCAGGCGGCACGGAAAGACTCCAGGTCATACTGGTCATAACTGACCCGCCGGATGTCCACGCCGAGATGGCTGACATTTTCCCGGGCCCGGACCAGCCCTGATTCGGCCAGCTCCCAGAACTCGCCCTTCACGCATTCGGGCAGGACCACCGCGATGACGATATCCTTGTGCTGCGCCAGGAGCGAGGCATAAATGTTGGGCTGATACCCCGCCTCCTCGATGACGCGCATCACTTTCTCGTAGCTCTTCTTGCTCACGCCCTCGCGGTTGTGCAGCACGCGGTCCACCGTCCCTTTCGACAGTCCTGTCTGCCGGGCTATATCCTTGATAGTAATGGAATTCTTCTTCTGCATATGTCAATTACTTTATGACAATGTAAAGATATAAAAAATTCCGTTACCGTGCACGAAAAATCTGTTATTTCGAATGCGACGAAGAGTATTACTCGCAGACGGGACGGATCATTAAGCCGTCACACTCGAAGATATCAATCACTGTGTAGGGCACATCGTCCGAGGTCGGATAGAGAAAGTAAGTGCGCCGAGCCTCCCCGTCATCGTTGATATCCGAAGCCCAATAGTAGCCGGACCGGCCGATCTCCCGGACGGAATTTTCCCGTTTGTATCCTCCCATCGGGAAATAAATGCTGTTTTGGTTTTTGCGGCTAGTGAATTTTACCATTTTGACCCCGTTGATCATTTCAAAGTCAAGTTGACACATTTGTCTCAGGGAGTTCAATTCTTCGCCGGTAGGCATCCGCCAGTTTCCGCCCAGCTTCTCCCGCACGACATCGCGGCCGGCTTTCGTCAGATTGGATGGTGCTGTCTTCAATGTATAGTTTTCCTCCGTGTAGGATTCCTTCGCCGCCATTTCGCCCCAGGCATAGTAGTCCCCATAATCCGCCGGGTAAGAAGCGCCCAGATTGAAAGAGGCCCACTTGATTGACAATCCATCAATGCCCATATCCACCGCCGTCGGCATCGGAGTCTTTCCATCCGCGCCATACGTCAGGTTATCGGAAGGTTTGTCAAGGGGTTCTGACTTCTTGCAGGAGAGAATGGCACAGCACAGGCAAAGGCCGGCCAGAAGAAGAGAAAAAGCTTTTCGCATCATATTTATTAAAATTTTATTTTCTGCTAATTTATAATTTATTTCCGAAAATACAAACCTATCGCAAATTCTTCTTATATTTGTAGTTGATCAAATTCTGCCGAAGGTGAACTTACTCAAATTTTTCCTGACCCTCTCTACCGTCGCACGCCCAAGAAGGCTACTCTTTTAGCATCGGTAGTTCTTCCGGAGGATATGCGAGTATGCGAGTATGTGATTAAGCAATAACTATTAACAAATTATACAATGTCAACACAAAACAAACTGATGACCAACTGGCGCTGGTGGCTGTGCTCGCTGCTGTTTGTCGCTACGACGGTCAATTACCTGGACCGCCAGGTCCTCTCCCTCACTTACGAAGAATTCATCAAGCCCGAATTCCACTGGACGGACGCCAATTACGGCACCATCACGTCCTTCTTCTCCATCTTTTATGCGATCGCGTGCCTGTTCGCGGGCAAGTTCGTCGACTGGATGGGTACCAAGAAGGGCTACCTGATCGCCATCGGCGTATGGTCGGCAGGCGCCTGCCTCCACGCCGCCTGCGGCTGGGCCACGGCCACCTTCACCGGGATGGAAAGCGTCGCCGCGATGAAGGCCGTCGAGATCGGTTCCAACGCCGCCCTGGCCATATCCACCACATCCGTCTGGCTATTCCTCCTGTGCCGGGGCATACTCGCGCTCGGTGAGGCGGGCAACTTCCCCGCCGCCATCAAGGTGACAGCGGAGTATTATCCGAAGAAAGACCGCGCCTTTGCCACTTCGATCTTCAACGCCGGTGCGTCCGTCGGCGCCCTCGCCGCCCCGCTGTGCATCCCGCCGCTCGCCAAGGCGTTCGGCTGGGAATGGGCCTTCATCATCATCGGCGGACTGGGCTTCATCTGGATGTTCTTCTGGGCCTTCATGTATGACAAGCCCGAAAAGTCGAAACACGTCAACGAGGCCGAGCTGGAATACATCCATCAGGACGATGCCGCGGAGGCTGCCGAGAAGGCCGCCCTCGCCGCCGAGAAGACCATCCCGATGCTCCAGTGCTTCAAGTACAAGCAGACCTGGGCCTTCATCGTCGGCAAGTTCTTCACCGACGGCGTATGGTGGTTCTTCCTGTTCTGGGCTCCTTCCTATTTCAGCAACCAGTTCCACGCTCCCGCCACCTCCGGCCTCGGCCAGGCGCTGATCTTCACGCTCTACGCCATCGTGACGGTCGTTTCCATCGGCGGCGGCTATCTCCCGAAGATCTTCGTTGACAAGAAGGGCATGAATCCGTACGCGGGTCGTATGCTGGCGATGCTCATCTTCGCCTTCTTCCCCATCGCGGCCCTGTTCGCCCAGCCGCTCGGCATCGCTTTCAACACCCCCTGGTGGCCGGCCATCCTGATCGGCCTTGCCGCCGCAGGGCACCAGGCCTGGAGCGCCAACCTCTTCTCCACCATCGGCGACATGTTCCCGAAGGGCGCCATCGCCACCGTCACCGGCATCGGTGCCATGGCGGGCGGCGTCGGCTCTATGATCATCCAGAAAGCGGCCGGCAACCTGTTCACCTATGCGGAGAATGCCGGAGCAGCCTTCACCTTCCTCGGCTTCGAGGGCAAGCCCGCCGGCTATTTCATCGTATTCTGTTTCTGCGGTCTGGCTTACCTCATCGCCTGGAGCATCATGAAGGCCCTGGTGCCGAAGTACAAGCCCATCGAGGTGTAAATCACAAATCGCTGTTTTACAAAGAGATACAAAAAAGGCCTTACTCGAAAACGAGTAAGGCCTTTTTCATAATCAGTTGGTTCCGTGTAACTTACATTTTACGGACAACGTCGAACCAGGCGTCCGCGGTCTGGAGGTCGCCCTTGGACCAGCAGGAGCCGAAGCTGTAGCAAACCTTTTCGCCCGAAACGACCTTCTTGAGCAGGAGGGCGTGGTCGAGGTCCTCGCGGAGAACGACTTCGTCGGCACCGGGCATCACGACGGCGACGCCAAGCATGCCGTCCTCAGGCTCTACACTCTGGTCAGAGGCCTTTTCCCAGATGGCATAGCGGTCCTCTGCGGCCAGCTTCTCGACGATGGTTTCCTGTGCACCGTGCAGTTTGATGCCGGCTGCGACGACAAGAGAATCCGCACCGCTGAAGGTGTAAGTATCCTCAACCTCCACGAAATAGGTGTCGGCGCAGACCGTCACCTTTTTGTCGAGCGCTACGGAAATGCCTTCGGCCGCATCCCAGGCGGGATAATGCAGGACGAAGACAACTTTCTCCGGCTCTTCGGTGAGAATCTCATACGAGCGGTAGTTGGTCGCGGGGAAACGGAGCGAATCGGCAATAAACGGCACCGAGGCTCCGCCGCCGAGCGAGACGGCCACTTTGTAGCAGTCCTTGCCGCCGTGATCGTGGTGATAGTAACCGCCGTCCTCCACGGCGTGCGCGTACCAGTCATTCGCGACGAGGGCTCCGGGCAGCTTGACCCAGATGTCCACTCCGGGCGAAGTGGGATTGCCCTCGAGGGCCTCGCCGTAGAAACGGCCGGCCACGAGGTTGTTCTCGAACACGAAATCGTCGGCCCGCTCGGGAACGAACCGCGCCATCACTTTCTGCTCGGGGGCCTTGCAGGCGAAGAGGCAGCCCGCTACCGCCATAAATAACAATAATCTTTTCATCTCAGTACATTTATGAAATTAGCTGTTTCGTCGGGGTGGGTGCTCATGATTCCCGAAATCGAAACAACTAATTCTTATGCGTGATTCTTATTTCAGATCCGTCGTGGCGACACCGTCCATGTCGCCGTAGTCGTCGTTCTCGCCGCACATACCCCAGATGAAGGTGTAGTTGCGGGTGGCGCAGGCGGCGTGGATGCTCCACTGCGGGCTGATGACGGCCTGCTCGTTGTGCATCCAGATGTGGCGCGTCTCCTGCGGCTCGCCCATGAAGTGGCAGACCGCGGCGTCGGCGGGAAGTTCGAAGTAGAAATAAACCTCCATACGGCGGTCGTGGGTGTGGGCCGGCATGGTGTTCCAGGTGCTGCCCGGAGCGAGCTCGGTCATGCCCATCTGGAGCTGGCAGCAAGGCACGACCTCCTTCACCAGCAGGCGGTTGATGGTGCGCTCGTTGCTCTCTTCGAGGCTTCCGAGGTGCATCACGACGGCATCCTTCTTGGAAACCTTCTTGACGCCGGTCTCCTTATGCGCGGTGGCGCTGTTGAAGTAGAAATGGGCCGGAGCCTCGGGCGAATCGCTGCAGAAAGTGACGTGCCTGTTGCCGCGACCGACATAGAGCGCCTCTTTGGTATCGAGGTGATAGACCTCCTCCCCTACCTTGACGCTTCCGGGACCGCCGACATTGATGATGCCGACCTCGCGGCGCTGGGTGAAGAAGTCCGCCCGGAGCACGTCGGGGGCGGTCAGCACCAGTTCCTCCTTGACGGGAACGGCGCCGCCCGCGATGATGCGGTCGAACATCGAATAGACCATGTTGATCTCGTCCGGAACCATTACGTTCTCGACGAGATATTCTTTACGGATACGCTCGGTATCATAGTGCTTCGCGTCCAGATTGCTGGAGGCTTGGCGTACGGTGCAGTTGATTTTGGACATGATTACTTGGGTTGTTTGCCGATGTAAGCCAGGATACCGCCGTCCACATAGAGGATGTGGCCGTTGACGGCATCGGAAGCGTGGGAAGCGAGGAATACGGCCGGTCCGCCGAGCTCTTCGGGTTCGAGCCAGCGGCCCGCGGGGGTCTTGGCGCAGATGAAGCTGTCGAAAGGATGACGGCTGCCGTCGGGCTGCTTCTCGCGGAGCGGAGCGGTCTGCGGCGTGGCGATGTAGCCGGGGCCGATGCCGTTGCACTGGATATTGTATTCACCATACTCGGAGCAGATGTTGCGGGTCAGCATCTTCAGACCGCCCTTCGCGGCGGCATAGGCGGAAACCGTCTCGCGGCCGAGTTCGGACATCATCGAGCAGATGTTGATGATCTTGCCCTCGCGGCGCTCCATCATCTCGGGAAGGACGGCGCTCGACACGATGAACGGAGCCACCAGATCGACGTCAATCACCTGCTGGAACTCACGACGCTCCATCTCGTGCATCGGGATGCGCTTGATGATACCGGCGTTGTTGACGAGAATGTCGATCTGGCCGACTTCCTCGTGGATCTTCTCCACCAGTGCCTTGACGGCGACCTCGTCGGTCACGTCGCAGACATAGCCGTGGACGTTCTTGATGCCCGCCTCGGCATAGTTGGCGAGACCCCGCTGGAGCGCGGCCTCGTTGATGTCGTTGAAGATGATGTTCTTGATGCCGGCCGCGACGAACGCTTTGGCGATGTTGAAGCCGATGCCGTAGGAAGCGCCGGTGATCCAGGCGTTCTTCCCTTCGAGTGAAAACAGATTGGCCATATGAATGAGGTGTTTAAAATGAGTTGCTAGATACGGGTGCGGGGAATATGGTTTTCCCGGAAATTGCCGGAGAACAGGGAAATGGCCCTGAAATGGTCGCGGATGCACTGCTGGGCGGCATCCGGATCGGAACGGATGATGCACGACAGCATCGCCTCGTGCTCGGCGGCCACAAGCGATGGATCGACCGTGCAGGCGCCGAGGCTGCGGTAGTATTTAAGCACGTCGGGCGTGATGGTCAGGAGCAGGGAGGCGATGACGGGATTGTGCGACGCCCGTGCGATGCAGAGGTGGAAGGCCAGGTCTTTCTCGTCCCGGAGCGGGGTATTCATGGAGGCGATGAATTCGTCCAGCGTGGTGCGGATATCGGCGATGTCCGCCTCGTCCCGGTTGAGGGCGCACAGGCGAATGGCCTCCGTCTCCAGCAGGACACGGACCTGCACGAGCGAATAGAAATCGAATCCGTCGATCTCAAGGATATTGTGGATCTGGTTTTTCAGGACCGAAAGAGTCTGGTCGGCGAGAACCGTCCCGCTCTGCGGATAGGTCTTGACGATGCCGTAAATCTCGAGCCGCTGGATGGCGCCGCGCACGTGCGCCCGGCTGACGCCGATCTCTTCCGCAAGTTTCCGCTCGGCGGGCAGACGGTCACAGGGCTTGAGATCTCCCGTCTCAAGCAGGTGAAGGATATGGAGGGCGACTTTCCTCTCCTGGGAAGTCTGGGCGGCTGCTTTAGCTTTAGACATAAGTTTTGGTCAATCGTACAAATTTACGAAAAATAACCAATCCAACCAATTTAATTTGCAAGTTTTTCGATATAGAAATCGGCGAAATTCAGCACCTCGTCGCGAAGTTGCGGAGCGAGCACGTGATTCTTGCCCAGCGAGCGGTAAATCCCCCATTTCGGGCGGAGTCCGGTGGTGCCGGTACGCCAGAGATCGAGGCCGGATTTGTCCAGTTCGACCAGTTTCCGGCCGTCGGACATCCGGTAGATAACCAGTTGGTAACGACCGTTTTTAGCAAATTTCACCGTCTCGGTCACCGTTACCCATTCCCCGAGGAAATCCGCCAGATTGACCTTCTTGAGATAATTGTTCGAGGCATTGTCCTCGGTCCGGCCGACGTGGATAACCTGGAACTGCTGCCCCCCGCTCGAAAGAGAGCGGCAGGTAAAGGTGATGAGCGGCATCCCGACATCGGCGGTGCCATCGGAGTTGTCGATGCCTTTGAGCTGATGGATGTGGCAGAAATTGGTCGTCGTCTGGAACCCCTCTGGAAGGCGGAACTTCCAGCTGATCCGGAGCGTCTCCCCCTCCTGCGCCACCAGGGCGGCGGGCGACTTGCCGTCGGTCTTGATCTCGTTGCGCTGGCGGTCGGTGATCTCCGGTTTGCCCCGGTCGTCGTCATTCTCCACGTGGATGTAGAAATCGAAGACGGGACGCTTCAGGATGTCATCGGTATGCTGGCGGATGTGGCGCCAGGGAGCGGAAGCGTGCGCGCCGGAATTGTCCGGCGGCTCCATGTTGTATCCGCGCGAGAGAATCAGTTCATACGTTCCCTCATCGTTGCCGTCGGCATAGAGCATCCCTTCCTTGAGCTCCTGGGGCGGTTCGTCGACAATGGGAGTGTCCTCCTCTTCGTCGGAAGGATTCGAGGGCTGTGTCGGCTTTCCGCCGGGGACGGGATCGGGAATGACGAATCCGCTGCTGCATGCCGCCATCAGGATGGGCATCGAAAAAAGAATGTGGCGTATTTTCATCTTGATAACTTTTCGTTATATTTGCAATTGGTTATTGGTTGACCAATTTTTGCAAATATAATAAAATTTGAACATTATGAATCATTTTTCCCGCAAGGTATGCATAATTCTTGCCATTCTCATGACGGGCAGCCCCGCGCTCTTCGCCCAGAAAGTGCCTACCAACAAGTATTCGATGAAGATGGAGCAGCGCGAGGACGGTTCCTACGTGCTCCAGAAGGAGAAGAATTACGCCAAGATCGTCGATCTGTCGGCGATTCCGGACCTGCTCGTCCCGTATGTCCATCAGAATGACCGGCTGACGGGCAAGCTCTACAACAAGACCCAGACCGAGGAGTTCATCTACAAGACCTGTGACGACTACGAACTGAAGCTGGCCGTCGACAAAGCCGTCACCGAGAAACCCGCTCCCGTGATGTTCTATATCCACGGCGGCGGTTGGGCAAGGGGGAATTTCGATTCTTCCCGCTCCCTGTCGAAGTATATGGCCCAGCAGCATGGCATCACCGGCGTCCGGGTTGAATATACCCTCGCTCCGCAGCCCGGCGCCAATGTCGAGGTCTCGATCCAGGATGTGCTGGACGCCGTTCAGTTTATTATCAGCAGGGAGAAGGAACTCAATATCGATCCTTCCCGCATCGGCTTCCTCGGCACCTCGGCCGGCGGTCATCTCGCTGCCGTCGCTGCGATGAAGCACCCCGGGACCAAGGTCTTTGTCGGTTACTCCGGCATCTATGACCTGACGACCGCCAAAATCGTCCAGAAGACCAAGGATGAGCAGCGAATCGCCTACTTCGAGGACCGCGACGAGAAGGTCCTCCGCGAGACCTCTCCGCTCTACCTGATTCCCAAGAAGACCTCCATTGCCGCCCAGCTTTTCTGCGGCACCTGCGACATCACCGTCGAGTGCGCCCAGAGCGAGGCGTTTGCCGCCGCCCTGAAGCATCATAAAGCCAAGGTGGACCTCCAGGTATACCAGTACTACGATCACAACCTGTCCTCCAAGACCTCCGACAAGATGGAAGAAATCTTCTTTAAGACAGCCGATTTTATCGTCGCCAATCTACTGTAAAGCAGAAGTCGCTCTCTGACAATAAGTTACACAAAACACCCTACTGGAAATCCAGTAGGGTGTTTTACGTAAATAATTGAGGATCAATCCGATCCACTTAACGCTACACGAAACCGAGGGTCTCGTCCCGCAGTTAATTAGTGTTGCGGTCCGTAGGACGTGTAGCCGGTGGCCATCGTGAAGGTACCGGTGGTGACGTCCGCCGTAGCGATCGGATTGCTTTCCGCCACCTGCAGCGCATCCATTCCCGTATTGACCGTATTGTCGGCGATAACCCACTTTCTGCTACCTCCAAGCGTGCCGTAAGCGATGTTATCCGTGACGGCTACGGTCGGGATGGCGACCTTGCTCGTCATGCCCCACAGTTTGGCATTCGCACCCGGATCGGTTCCGTCTACGGCCCAGAACACGTTCTTGGTGGCCGTAGCGGACGCAAGCGTGTTGTGCTTGAAGGTGCCGCCATTGACGACATTGTAGAACAGATTGTTGCTGACAGTTGCCTGCATCTGGTTGCCGGAGGTACCGGTATAATCAAGAATCGTTGTCAGGATGTTGCTTGAGGAAGCCGTGTAAACGACATTGTGGTTGAACACGATACTCTCATAGGCACTGATGCCAGGGTTATTTTTCGATACGTGTACTAGATTGGTGGCGACACTTATCTTAAAGCTGGACCTAGTGATGGCGATGTGTCTTACTCCATACGAAATGTAATCGGAATTTGTGGATATCAAATACTTGGGACAGTCTACCGAACAATTGTCTATCAAGAAGGTATCAAAATGAGTGCTTGTATTATTCTTGACGGCTGCAATATAATCCTTGCCAGAAACGGTTATCGCGAGCCCCTGCAGACCAAGGATTCCGTTATCTGCCAGATTGAAAGTGTTTGTAAGCAAAATGTTCACTCTTTCGTTTCCGTCACAGAGCACATAAGTGGAGTTCTTGATGTCAGGATTGGTGTCAAGTTTGAACGAACCGGTTCCGACGGCTCTCAGGAAGAATATGCCGCCGTTTTGCATGCTGGTCTTGTTGAGCGCGACAACCGCGTCCTCCGCCGTCAGCAGCGTAGCATTCCCGTTCTTAGCCTTGTTGAGTGTGACACCGCCGATGACGACGTCCTCTCCGGCCATATAGGCCTCGTAACGGCCGTTGTACGTGGGGGTGGGGTCTTCACCGCCGCCTTCGTCGAACAGGGTGCTGACCTTGCCGATGGAGAGGATGTGATTGCGGGCGACAACCAGATCGTTGCTGGCGGTGCGGGTCTTGGTGACACCGTTTTTCACGACCTCCATCGTGAACCCTTCATAAGGGCTGGTGGCGGAACTCGGACGGACGGCGATGTAGTAGAAGCCCTGCTCCAGGGCCGAATCGTCGGCGTTCTTGAGCGTGACGGAATTGGAAGTCGGCGCATCTCCGTTGGAACCGCCGTTCGTGGAAACTTTCAGGGCGATGCCGCCGGCGAGTTTCCGGTTGGTGGCGGACACGGTAATGGCGGTAACGCCATCCTGGTCCACGTTGACCTTGAGCAGTGCGAACTGGTTGTAGAGTTTGACGGGATCCGACAGGGACGTCACCACTCGGGCGGCCAGGCCTGCGGCCGGGTCATACCCGTTCTTGACGGCCTGCTGTACGGCCGGCATCCGGACCTTGATCGTGGAAGTGGCGGCATCGGACACGACGGCCTCCGCCTGATACGGATAGAATACGATGAAACTTGACGCACCTTCGGAAACCTCTCCCGTGAAGGAAGTGGTGGCTCCGGCGGAGGCGGCATCGAATTTATTAGGAGCGGTAGCAATCCCGTCGAAGACACCGAGGGATTCGGTACCTTCCCAGAGGATGCTCAGTCCGTCAGAGCCGAGGGCGGTTTTGGTAAGAGCATCATCCACGGAGACAGAAAGCGTCGCGGGAACCTTTACGACAGGTGCGGATGTTTTCGCTTCTTTCTCACAGGAGACTGTCAAGAGGGCTGCAAGGGCAGCAAGGGAAATCAATATAACTTTTTTCATTGCTGCTCCTTTTTAGTTGTTATCCCCCCAGTCAAACTCCCCGTCATCACTGAATTTCTCGCTTTCCGAACCCGGAAGGAGATTGCTGTTCAGCAGATTGTCCTCGATGAGGAAATCCGTCGAATGGGCATGGGGTGTCAAATATGTTCTTTTCATTCCCGATCGGTTAAGAGAACAGCACGCCGCCGTTGATGTCGATGGAGGCGCCGGTGATGTAAGAAGACTCGCTGCTGGCGAGGAAGGCGACGAGGTCGGCGACTTCCGTGGCCTCGCCTTCGCGGCGGAGCGGAGCGGTGTTGTGGAGGTTCTCACGGGCGGCCGGCTTGGTGAAGCGGTCGTGGAACGAGGTGTTGATCATACCCGGGGCGAGGGCGTTGACGCGGATGCCCTGCGGGCCGAGTTCTTTCGCCATGGCGCGGGTGTGGCACATCACGGCCGCCTTTGCGGTGGCGTACATCGAAGCGCCGGGACCGCCGCCGTCACGCGCGGCCTGCGAGGAGAAGTTGACGATGGAGCCGCCTTCGGTCATCATGGGAACGACCTCGCGGGTGCAGAGGAACGTGCTGCGCATATTGACATCCATCAGGAAGTCATACCATTTCTCGTCCTGCTCGACGATGAGCTTGCGGCCGACGATACCGCCGACGACATTCACGAGCACGTGTACAACCGGACCGAACGCCTCGGCGGCCTTGGCGAAGAGATTCTTCACGTCGGCGGCCTTGGTCATGTCACCCTGGACGGCGATGGCCTCGCCGCCGTCGGCCTTGATCATCTCGACCGTAGCGGCAGCATCCTCCGGATTGTCAAAATAGTTCAGACATACTTTTGCACCTTCGAGCGCGAGTTTGACCGAAATCGCGCGACCGATGTCGCGGGCGCCGCCGGTCACAACGGCTACCTTTCCTTCTAATTTACCCATTTTTTATAAAGATTAGTTTTTGTTTGCTTCATGTTCGATCTTGCCGCCGAAGAGGAATACGCAGAGCAGGCTCAGCGGGACAAGGCTTGCTCCCATGATGAAGAACGGCGTCCAGTTGTCGCCGGCGGTGAGCATCGGGACGAAGAGCATCATCAGGATGGTGCCCAGGGTGGCCGCGGCGCCGCCGAGACCGGCGAGGGATCCGACGCATTTGCCGGTGTACATATCACCGGGCAGGGTCTGGATATTGTTGATGGTGAACTGGTAACCGAAGAGGATGATGGCCATCACGAGGACCGCCGTCACCGGCTCGTGGACAAACGCGACCCATACGAGCGAAGGCAGGAGGATCGAGGCGCCGATGAGGATGGCCGCCTTGCGGGCGAATCCGACGCTCTTTCCCTTGTGGATGAAATGGCTGGAGGTCCAGCCGCCGACGATGGAACCGAGGGCTGCGCCCACATACGGAATCCACATATGCGTGGCGAGCTGTTTGATATCCATCCCGTATTTCTGGCCGAGATAGATCGGCAGCCAGGTGACGAACATCCACCAGATCGGGTCGAGGAAGAAGCGGCCGAGGATGACGGCGTAGCTCTTCTTGCGGGCGAGCAGCTGGCCCCAGGAGAGGCCCTTGTCGTTGGTAACCTTGCATTCCGGCTGGCCGGTCAGGATATACTCCTGCTCCTTATCGGTAATCCAGGGATGCTCCTTGGGGCCTTTCTTGTTGATAATCAGCCAGGGAATCACCCAGAGCGGGGCCAGCACGCCGATGGTGACGAAGGTCCACTTCCAGCCGAAGGCGGCATAGATGACGCCGATCAGAATCGGGGCGAGGATGGCGCCGATGGAAGCGCCGGCGTTGAACAGACCCTGGGCGGTCGCCCGCTCTTTCTGCGGGAACCATTCGGCATTGCTCTTCACGGTTCCGGGCCAGGGGCCGGCGACACCGAGTCCGAGACCGGCGCGGAAGCCCATGATGCCCTTGACGCCCGTGGCAAGGGAGGTCAGGAGGTCGGAGATACCCCAGACGATGGCCGAGATGGAGAAGCCCTTGCGGGTTCCGATCTTGTCATACAGCTTGCCGGAGAACATCTGCGAAAGGCCGTAGAAGACCATGAACACCATATTGATGTCCCGGAAGAGTTTCTTGCTGAGGTCGTTGTACTCGGCTTCGCTGAGCCCTTCGGTGTTGATGAGGCCGAGGTCTTCGACGATCTTGGCCCACATGATGCCGAGGGTGTTGCGGTCGAGGTAGTTGATGATGGTCACCAGGACAATGAGTCCCAGCACCCACCAGCGGAGTCCTTTAACTTTCATGGCTTAGATTCCGAGGAAATCGGCGCGGACCGGTGAGAATACGTCAATCAGGACACCTTCTTCCAGGCAGATGCAGCCGTGGAGTTCGTCCGGAGCCACATAGTAGCCGTCACCGGCCTCAAGGACCTTCTTCTTGTCGCCGATGGTCAGTTCGAACTTGCCGCTGGCGACGTAAGTGGCCTGGCTGTGGTAATGCTCGTGGAGCGTGCCGACGGCGCCCTTGTCGAAATGAACCTTGACAATCATAAGCTGTCCGTCGTAGCCCATAATCTGGCGAAGGATACCGGGACCCGGGTTCTCCCAGGGCATTTCCGCGGCAATCTGGAATGTTTCACTGCGTGTTTTCATACTATTTGAATTTGAATTAAATATATTTCGCATCGACGACACCGGTCCAGGAGAGGGATTCTCCGGAAGGAAGGGTGACGGTATGGGTCAGGGATTCGTCGGCGGAGGCGGTCCAGACGCAGAGCGTGGCACTGTGGCCGCCGATGAAATCGTAGCGGACAACCAGGGCGGAGCCATCGTCTACCAGCGTTTCAATGCCTTTGCAGGAATGGACGAGGTTGGCGCTCTGCTCGACCTGGAGGTCGTATTTGCCGTGGGTCTCGACGCAGGAGGCGAAGAGGTGGTCGGCGGCGTTCTTCTCGCGGAGCAGGTACATCGGCTCGCTGCGGAGATTGAAGTCCGGGTCACCGGCGCCGAGCCGGCAGATTTTCACTTCGGTGGAAGGGGTCGTGGTGGTGGTGACGGTGTACATCCGGTAACCCGTCAGCCAGGTGTAGGAGGTCGTACCTTCCCCGCCGGACGCTTCCGCCTCGACCCAGAGATGCTGGTAGCCATTGTCGGATCCGAGCGTCTTCATTTCCGTGACGGCCCGGGTATAAGGGACCGACAGGGAAATCATATGTCCGTTGTAATGGATCGGATAATCGTATTGGTGCGGGCCGTCGGCTTTGACTTTCAGCAGGTCCATGATGAGCGGATATTCCAGGAACGGAGCATCGGCATAGACGAGATAGCGGGCATAAACGACGCCCGGATAAGCGTTCCGCTCGACGGCGGAAGCCATCTGAAGTCCTTCCCGGAAGCTGTGATAATACGGCTCGGGCCAGGTCTGCTGCGATTTGCGCCATTTGTGTCCGTAATAGGTCTTCTGATCGACGACCAGCGTATTGTGGGCGATGGTGCTCTTGGCCCAGGACTCGTTCTCGTGGGTATAATGGCCGTTGTATTTGGCCTCTATGTTGAGGAAACGGGCGGCGCCGTAGTCGGTGATGATCTCGTTGCCGGCGTCATAATAGGCGAAGGTCAGGCGATCGAAATGACCGTGTGCAAGACCGTGCGAGGTCGCCTTGAAGGTCACGGCGCTGTTGAGTTTCTTATTGTAGGGACGCAGAATCGTAAACGCGCCCTGGTTGCTGTCGCCGCCGTCGCGGTAATAGCCGCTCCGGAGCTGGAGTTTCTTCGCTTCCCCGTTCCGGATTCCCTTGGCGACGGCAAAGCCGGCATCCGAGACCAGGACCTTGTGCTGATAGGTATCGGAAACCCAGAGGAGGGCCTTGTCGGAAGGATTCGCATGATAGGCGATATCCACCGCGGAAATCAACTCCTGGGCGCTGTAGCCCTTCTCCAGGGCGTCGTTAAAGTGCATGAATTCCCCTTCATAGGCCATCTGAAGAAGGGCGTCCACGGCCTTGAGAAGAATGCCGTTGCGGTAGCCGAAAATCTTCAGGGAAGGATCGTAGTGGTCGAGGCACTCGGCGAAGGTCACAAACGGCCATATCGCATAGCGGAGGTAGTAGGCCCCTTCCGTAAAGTAGCCATCCTCCGAGAAGAGAACGTCCATCTGCCGGAGAAATCCGCTCTCACCCGTGAGGTCGCTGCCTTTCAGGGCCTTCTGGACCAGGGTATCATCGCCCATCACCATGCCGATCATGCCGACGCCGGCGCAGGCCCAGGTCGCCCAGTTGTTGAGCGTGGCGAACATCTTGATGTTGGCGCGGTTGTGCGGGAGGCCGGTCATGATAAAGTCGGCATACGGACGGAAGAACTTCTCCTCCAGCGTCTTACGGTCTTTCTTTGATAGGAAGTCATAGATGCAGTCGTACGCCACGGAGGTATGCACGAGGAACACGCTTTCGTTGAGGGTCTGCCAGAAGATGCGGCCCGGATTACTGGAGAGGCCGAGCGGATGAAAGTCCAGTGAGGGATAGAAATCCACATAGGCGAAGAGAATCTTCCTGACCTTTTCCGCATATTTTTTGTCTCCGGTGAGCTGGAACGCGATACCGCAATTATACATGTCGTAATAATTGAGTTTGTGCATCTCGTGGCTGTATCCGCCGCCGCCGTCCTTCGGAACGGGCAGGCAGATTTCGCGTTCCACGGCCTTGTCGGCATCGGCAACCAGGCGGTCAAGCGATTTGTCGAACGACGGGACACTTCCCCGCGCCGCCTTCATCTCCTTCACGCCCCCGCGCGTCAACAGCAGCATCGGGTGCTCCGCCGCCGCAAGCATGCCGCCCAAAGAGAGGGCCACCAATAAAATTAACAGTCTTTTCATCTTATAAGTTTTAAAAATTCTAATGTGTTGGTTTAAGAAACCGTGGCCGCCCGTGGCCACGTGAACGGGAGGGGCCCGCAAGTCTCAGACTTGTGGGAGGGATGGAGGAGCGAAGCTCCGGAAGTTTCGGAAACCAACATATTAGAATTTTTCATCATAATTTTCTATTAGACAATACTTTACCACTATCGGCGAAAGTATTTCCCTTATACGTGATCTTCTCCCACGGGGCGTCGTCGAGGCGGATGCTGTAGCCGCCGCGGCCGCTGCCGGTAAAAGAATTGTTTTCAAGGTCGAGAATCTGGGCGCCGATGATCCGGACGACGGAGCCGCGGACCTTGTTGCAGCAGTCGTCGAATCGGCAGCCGCGGACGGTCACGTACGGGCCGGCCGTACTCTCGTCGCTGCCGTTGCGGGCGATGTGGACGGGAATGCCCAGGATGCGCTCGAAGGTGCAGTCCTCGATGAGGATGTCGTCGGCGTCGTACCGGCCCTTGTCTTCGGTCTCGGCGGCATAGTTGATGCCGTCGCCCGAAAGGGCCCGGAAGGTGCAGCGGCGGATGGTCACGCTGTCCGCGAATGTTCCCTTGAGACCCCGTACCGGCACGAATCCGCTCTCGCCGCATTCCTCGAAGAGGCAATCCTCAACCGTCAGCTTATACGGCTCGATCATGTCCTTGTCCGTCGAAATGATGCCGTTCGCAAGGCTCTTGCCCGGCGTCAGGCGACCGCTGAAACGGATGCCCTTCACCGTCAAGACGGCCCCGTCGCAAAGGGTTATCATGCTCTCGGACTTGCTCCCGGCAAAGATTACCTCGGGATGGGCGCCTTCCGCAGCGCGGATGACCATCGGACCGCTCACGCGGATGCTCTTGTCAAGGACATACAGGCTGTCTGCAAGGACCATCTCTTCAACGGCAGGTGTTTCAGCCTCCGGCACGGCATACCACTCCGCTCCCCTGCCCTCCCGAAGCGACTCCAGCGAGGGAAGGTCCGTTGACACGGCCTCGCGCTCAACATTGTCCTCCCACACGGTCTCCACCGGCGGCAAGGTGCGCTCGAAGTCCTTACCAGTATCGAATTCGATGCTCTTGCACGCTTCGAACACATTGCCCGTAATCTGCGTGCGCCTGACCTGCATATAGCGGTTTGGCAGCGAATTCGGAACGCCGTACATCAGCGCCAGCGCCGAGAAGAAACGGCTGCCGGCCAGGCCCGAGAAGGTATTGCCGCGGACAACCTGATCCTCGCCGACGATGCGGATGCCACCGGTATTGCGGCGGCCGTTGCCGATAAAGAGATTGCCCTCGGCGATGTTGCGGTCGCCGTGGCGGAGGGCCAGGACGCCTTCGCATTCGTAGAGCACATTCTTCGAAATGACATTCTCGCTGGACTTGATGGAGATTACCTCCACCTCGCCGTTGCAGCGTTCGAAGAGGTTCTCCGTGATCAGCGTGCGGGAATTCTGCATGCACTGCTGCGAAGTGCCCACGCGGATGGTTTCCGCGCCGTTGGATCCGTACACCGGACGCGGGCCGAACCAGTTGTGGTCGATGCTGTGGTGGTTATCGTCGCAGTTGTCGTGACTCAGCATCACGATGAGCGTGACGCCGAGGTTCTTCTTTCCGAGGAAGGAACAATGGTCGACGCGGTTCCCGCGGCCGTACAGGTGCACATAGCTGTATGAAACGTCTCGGCGGGCAGGATTGCAGTCGCTGAGAACCGTCTCCGTCAGGCGGCAGCCGTTCGCGAGCGCATCCCCGTTACGGAATTCGATGACCGTGCCCTTCTCGGCCGTGCATTTCTCAAAGAGGAAACCGCTGACCGTGAGGCCTTCGCCGAAGATCTTGAGCTGCGAAGCGCCCGTAATCCGGACGCCGCCCGGGGTCTCGGGACGCACGACGACGGGATGCTCCGCCGAGGCGTGCCCCTCCCACTTCAATATCACATCGGTGTAGGTGCCGTCCCGGACAACAAGCGTGTCGCCGGGCTGGGCCCCGGAAAGGGCGTCGGCTATTTGGGACAGGTCCCTCGGACCGTTCCCGCAGGCCGTCAGCGTCAGGGCTGCGGCGAAGGTGAAAAGGATGCGTCTTACCATCTGACTCCCGCTTTTTCCCGAATAGATTGGATTTCTTTGGAATAATCCGGAATCTCCGGAGCGACGCTCGTCGCAGGAAGGCTGACCCCTTGCTGCGTGCCTCCGTAAATCGTGTTGTTCTCCCATTTGACGACGGTCCCGTCAATGACCTGGACGGGAACCATGAAGGACTTGGAGGATACGATCCGGTTGCCCGAGACCGTGAGGTTCTGCGGGGCGGTGTCCTGGGTGTCACGACCGGTGTAATTGACGGTGATTCCATAGCGGCAGTCTACGAAGACATTGTCGCGGACGATGGCGTCCTTGACCGTCCAATATCCGTTGAGAGCGGCATTGGATTCCCCGCGCACGACGCAGAGGGCGCTCTTATACCCCGATCCGGTCAGGTTCAGGAAAATGTTCTGCTCTACAAGGTGCCGTTCGCCGATGATGCGGACTCCGCCCACTTCCGTCCGGTTGCCCGAAAGGAAATAATTGCCGCGGACGATGCAGTCATTGCCGTGGCGGAGGGTCAGGGTGCCGTTGCTCTGCTCGAAAAGGTTGCCGGTGTAGAGGTTGCCGCAACTCTTGTTGGAGATGATCTCGGCCTGTTCGCCGTCGCAGCGATAGAAATGGTTGCCACGGACGGTGCAGCCGGCCTCGTTGAGCGAGAAATCGCTGGTGCCGATCCGGATGGATTCCTGGCCGTTCCGGGCCTTTCCGCCATCGGTGAAATGGGTGTAGGGGCGGGAGAAATAGTTGTCGGCGATCAGATGCCGGGGAATGATCCCGTCTTCCATCCAGACCACCAGCAGGCAGCCCATGTTGCGCTTGTCGATAAACGTGCAATGGGACACCTCGTTGTGGTGGCCGTAGAGATTGACCCACTTGGTGTCGATGTCAGAAACCTCGCTGCCGGTGCCGTCGATGAGGATATCGCTCAGGCGGCAATAGGAGCTTCCCTTGGCGCAGGTGAGGATCTGATTTTTCACCGATGTGTCGAGTTTCTTGAAGGCGAAGCCCTCCGCCGCGAGGTAAGCTCCCTGCAACTTGAGGGAGGACAGGCCGGTGAAGACGACACCGCCGGGCGTTTCGGCCCGGAGCGTAACGGGAGCGGTCTCCGTCCCGCTGATATTCAGCGTAAGCGCGACATTCTCATAGGTGCCGTTTTTCCAGACGATTTCCTCGCCGGGTTTCACGGTTTTGAGCGCCGCCTTGAAGCCGTCGGCATCGCTGACGAAGATGCTCCCGTCCTTCACGGGAGGCGTCACGACGGGCGGGATGGAAAAGGCCGTCTGGCAGCCCGCCATCAGGAGGACCGCCAGAACGCCTTTGAAACAATTAATGGGTCTCATTTCCAATCGGGTTCGTCAGAACATTGGACCAGTAAAGATCAATGTCGATATAACCTTCCCGGCTTGCCACGGCCGCACCGTTGGCATCCACGCAGGTGATGTCGGCGATATGCATCAGACCGACATTCCGGACTCCGGCCAGGTTATCCCCGGGCTTCGTGGCATTCTTGGCGTAGTCATAACTGACATACTGGACCGTAAGGACGCTGCCCTTGACCCAGACACTGCTTGTCTCGGCCGGGCCGCAGGCAGGAGCGCCGGCACTGGCCTTGGGAATACCGGTCACGATGTCCGTCAGCGTACCGCCGGCCGCCGCGGCCTTGAGCGCCTCGTCCGTCACGACGGCGAAGAACATCACGGGCGTTCCGAAGGTTGTCGGAAGGGCGGTCGTACCGTCCAGATAATGTGTCTTGAGCTGGTTGGCCGTATTGGCGGGATTATAGAAGGTCAGTTTGTTGGAAGAGTTGCTGCCCGCGAAGGTGTACGGAGTCACGCTGTAATAATCCGTCTCCGAACCCGTAACCTTGTTGGCCTCTGTCGTCACGGTATTGGTGCCGCTCTTGGCGAACGGGTCCACAGGCGTATTATACCAGTCAGCCACCGAGATCACCCGGCCTTCATCCAGCAGGAGGAAGGACTCCTCGCGGTTCTCGGCAGGATAGTAACTCTTGGAGTTGGAACCGATGCGGAGCCGGAGTCCCTTCGTGTAGTAGAACGGGAGAACGGTGATCTTGCCGCAGTCGAGTTCGTTGCCGCCGTTCCAGACCGCGATGAGATCGACTTCCCTGGCCGCAGTGCCGGTGATGGTCTTCGGCATAATGAAGCGGGCCTCGATATCGGTCGCGGCCGCGGTGAGCGGAGCCTCGATGCCGTCGACCTTGAACTTCTCGATCGAAGCAAAATTCTCTCCCTTCACGACCACCTCGCGGCCGAGATAGAGCGCATTGTACCCTTCCTCGGCAGGTGCGGCGGAGGTAAAGACGGGAGCCACGGGACCGACCGGCGTGGTGTCGATGCGGAAGGATTCCGCGATGACGGCCTGCTGGGCGGGCGTACCATAGGTGGCGGCGAGTTTCTTCGCCTGGACGGCGGGATCCATCGTCTCGATGCCCGAAGGAATCTTGACGGTGAGGGCCGTCGCGCTCTGATCGCTGATCAGCAGGGCGATGTCACCCCAGAGAATGCCGTCCACAAGGTCGAGGTTCTCACCCGTAAGGGCGATTTCGTCACCGAGACGGGCGTCGCCGGTCTGCGTATAAGCCGCGAAGACGGGAATCTTGTAGACGAACGGTTCCTGCTCAGTCACATCGATATCGCCACCGCTCCAGACCGCCGTGATATCAAGGTCGGACGTCGCTTCCGTCGCCGGGACGGCCGGAACCGTCACTTTGACGGCGGCATCCGTCACGTCCGAGAGCGTCGCTTCCGTCGTGCCGAAACGGACGGCGGTCACCTGCGAAAGGTTGCGGCCGGAGATGGTCACCTCCGTACCGACGGTGCCCGTCTTCGGGGCGAAGCCGCTCACGAGGGCGTCGGTGACCGGAACTGTCACGTAATAGTCATATTTGAAGATGACGGTCTCCTTGTCGGCGTCGAACACCTCCAGGAGAACCTTGGCGGGCTCATCGGCCTGGGGAAGGTTCAGGACGGGAATCTTGAAGACAATCTTCTTGATCGTCTGCGAGACGATCTCGGCCTCCACGCCGTCGAAACGGACGGCTCCGACCTTGTCGAGGTTGAATCCCTCGGCCGTCACCTCGTCGCCGATATAGGCGCGCACCGTTCCGCTCTCGTTCGGATCCGGGGAAAGCTTCTTGTTGGTAATATTGATGGCCGGGGTGTTGACGGTCTCGGGCGCTTCCTGCTTGCAGGAGACTCCCAGAAGGGCGATCAACAGGACGCCCAGGCCCAGTTTCATGCTTTTCATATCCTAGAGCTTTGAATAATCATAATCATACTTCTGCCAGTAGCAGTCGAAGGTGACGACCGTAGATCCATAGTTGGTGGTGCTTCCATTCGTATAAACACCCCAGTCAATCTGCTTGACATGGAGCAGGCCGAGACGCTTGATGCCGGCGGCCCGCTGATCGGGGTTGTATCCGTAGTTCTGATAGTAAGCCACGATGAACACCGCGTCCAGTTTGTAGCCGGAATCGTCTGCGAGCGTTGTCGTCTGATGATCGCACCAACTGCTGCTCTTGACGCCGCCGGCGAGGGAAGTTACGCTGATTCCGGCAATGGTAGAGTTGGTGACATCGATCGGGAATGTTTCCTCGTCGAGTTTCTCAATCTCATCGTTCAGTACCTTCTGGATCAACTCATTCTCGGTCGCATTGCCGGGATCGAGATAGCGGAACGTAATGATCGGCGTGCCGGGCAGGTTGTCGTTGCCTCCGGGAACACGGAAGTCATTGCTCGGTGTAGAAGTCGCATCTACGAAGAAGTTCTTGATCTGACCGTTGCTGTTGGCGGGACCGTTGACCTGGAGGACGTTTCCGCTGACGGCCGAGAAGAAGAAGTACGGTACGACGGAATTGTAGTCCTCGTCACTGACCACGCCCGGCTTGGGAACATTGGCGGAACCCCACTGCGCGTTGTGCAGGCGCATCGCCACAGGATCGAGATCCGTCTTCCACTTGGCGTTCTCATAGAGTTTACCGTTCTCCGGGCTGAAGAAGGATGCGTAGGAATTCTCCGGGACACGGCCCTGGGCCCAGGCCTGGATATTCTCCCAGAATTTGATATAAGGGACATACACGGTAAACGACTCCGCGAGCACGATGCTCTCGTTGTTATCGAAATACCAGGCTGTCAGGGGGACGACGGTGTCTCCGTCCGGGAAGTCCCCGGCCGGAACGGTGAACGTCAGTTCGCCCGCGCTCTTGTAAACCTGGGCTTCCTCCTCACCGACCGTGATGCGGTCGATGTTGTTGAGGTATTCGCCCGTGAGGGTGATGCTCCGGCCGACGGCCGTCTTCTCGAATTCATAGGCATTGAAATGCGGCACATAACGCATCACGGTGATGCTCGGGGCGGATGCCTGCGGCGTTTCCACGTCGGCGGTCCCGTTAAAATAGGTCATGGTGATGCGGGCGGTGGCATCCTCCACATACGGAACCTTGACGATGAGTTCGTCGTCGGTGCCGCTGAGGATCTGCGCCTCGTGGCCTTCCGTATATCCTTCCGCCGTGAAGAACACCTTCTTGACGGAAAGCATATTCGTTCCAGAGAGCATGATGCTTTCGCCCATATCCGCCCGGGCCTGCAGGAGCGAAGCCGCGATTTCGGGAGCGGCGAACGTACAGCGGAAAGTCGCGTCCGAGAGGCCTTCTCCCTGGGCGTTGACCAGTTTGACGGCACCGGACGTGACGCCGGAGACCACCTTGATGACAAGGCGCGTATTGGATATTTTGGCGGCGATTTCGACCTGGACGTCACCGATATAGGCCGCAGTCACGTCACTGAGGTATTCTCCGGTTACGGTCACCTCGGCGCCGACCGGTGCGGATGCAGGGGTAAAAGCGGTGATGACGGGCTCGTGCGGAACGACCTCGTCCACATATACCCTGTCACAGGAAGCTGCCAGAAAGGCTGCGGCAGCGAGTGGTAATAAATACTTTTTCATATTAGTAACCGGGATTCTGTGCAACTTCGGAATTGACATTTTTGACGGACTGGGGAATCGGAAGCATCGTCTGCCATTCGGCGATGGGATTCACCGTAAAGTCGTACGCGCCGAAGAACGGCTCGCTCAGGAAGAAGTCGTTGACCCGCGAGACCGCCGTTCCCCAGCGGAGCAGGTCGAACCAGTACTGGTTCTCCAGGGCGAGTTCCACGCGGCGCTCCTTGCGGACGGCCTCGCGGAAAGCGTACTTGGAAGAGACATCGCCGGACGTATAAGTCGGGATGCCCGCCCGTTCACGGACGGCGTTCAGCAGCGTCAGGGCCTCTGCGGAAGGACCGGAGAGTTCGTTGGACACCTCCGCGAGCAGGAGCATCACGTCGGCGAGACGGATGACCGGGAAGTCATTCTCGGCATCCCATTCGCTCGTCATCGCAGGATCGATGAACTTGTTGCAGTAGCGGGCGTTCACGACCTGGCCGGTCGTCTTGTTGAAGTAACTTTCCTGCAGGGTAACATCCTTGCGGAGGTCGCCTTCGTTCTCGTTGAAGGCGGCGATCAGGTTGTCGGACGGGAAGTTATAGTGCTTCGGGGAACCGATGGCCACGTTTCCGCCGTTGTTGATCGGGGCGTACAAGGTGGTGAACGGAGAGCCGATGCCGAGTTTGCCGCTACGGTAGCGGATGGCGAAGATGATCTCCTTATTCATCTCGTTGTCGGTGGCGAACACCTTGTCGAACTTCTCGAGCTGACTTCCGGAAGCGGGGTTGCCGCAGGCGGTCAACACCTCGGAAAGCAGCGTCTTCGCCTTGGCGTAATGCTCGTCGCTGACCTTGTAATGGGTCACATAGACCTTCGCGAGCATCACCTTGGCGGCACGGAGATCGACCCGTCCCAGCTGGGCGTCGGGACGCTCCAGCGGAAGCAGTCCCTCGTCGACGACCTTCTCCAGGTCTTCCTCGATCTGCGCATAGACTTCATCCACGGAGGATCGCTGCATATGGCGCGCTTCGTCGGCTCCGGTCTTGCGGGTCACGATGAACGTCGGGCCCCAGAGGCGTACGATATTGAAATACATCCACGCGCGCAGGAAGAGGGCTTCCCCTTCGAAACTTGCGCGGGCGTCGGGATCTTCCACCACATCCAGGTGAGGCAGCACCGAGTTGGCCCGGTTGATGACGCGGTAGGCGGCATCCCAGTAATTTCCGACGAAAGAGTTACCGGAGAGGATCGTGCCGTTGTCGAGCTGCTGGATTTCCTTGGTATCCTGCGCCGTGGAGGCGTTGACCCTCATGCGGACATTGTCGGAGCGAAGTTCCGTCACGGCCCATTCGTTATAGGCCACGTCGTAAAGCGCGTTGTAGGCGCCTACGACAAGGTTCTCGACGCTTTTGGCATCCTTGACATAGGCATCGGCCGCCACTTCGGAAACGGGATAGCGGTTGAGATTACAGGCGACGGCTGCAAGGGCCGCGGCTGCGAGTATGATTGTCTTTTTCATAACCGTCAGAATTTAATGTCAAATCCGAAAGTGACCGTGGAAGTGAGCGGGAAGCCGCCCCTCTGGTAACCGGAGATCATCGGAGAAGAGTAGTTGCCGGAAGTGAAGCGGGACTCGGGGTTGATGCCCTTGTAATCCTTGCTCCAGATATAGAGCAGGTTGTTGCCCGAGACATAGATGCGAAGTCCCTTGAGGTGATTCTTCAGGTCCTTCTTGTTGAGACTGAAACCGACCGTGGCGTTGCGGAGGCAGACATACGAGCCGTTCTGCAGCGGATAGTCCGTATACATGATGTCGAAGCCGTTCTTGCCGAAGGGAACCTTGCCGTTGCCGGGGTGCTGAGGGCTGACCCAGCGGTCCTTCAGGTAGGCCGCGTTGTATTTGTGGGTCTCGTTGTAGTAGACGTCGCCGTTGAAGACCGTGATGCCCTGGACGCCCTGGATGAGGAAGGAGATGTCGAACTTCCCGATATTGAAGGTGTTCGTCATGCCGTAGGAGAAGGCCGGATAGGGATTGCCGAGCGGAACGCGGTCGTCTTCGGTGATGAATCCGTCGTTGTTGCTGTCCACGAGGCGGAGACCGCCGGGAACGTCGGAGGTGCTGTGCGGATTGGCGTTGATTTCCTCTACGCTGTTCCAGACGCCGTCGGTCTTATAGCCGTAATACTGGATGAGCGGCTGCCCGACGAGGGCGATGTAGGTCTCGTTGCGCTCACCGGGGGTGATCTGCTGGCGCTCGCCGCCGAGTTCGAGCAGTTTGTTGCGGTTGAGGGACACGTTGATGTCGGTCATCCACTTGAAGTGCTTGCGGTCGAAGTTGACGGTGCTCAGCTGGATTTCGACACCGGCGTTGCGGACGCGGCCGATGTTGTTCCAGAAGTAGTTGAAGCCCGTGAAGGACTGCGTCGACTGGGCGAACAGGAGGGCCCGGGTGACGGAGTAGTAGGCATCCACCGTGAGGGCGATCCGTCCCTGGAGGAAGCCGACGTCGAGACCGCCGTTGAACTCATCCGTCTGCTCCCAGGTGATGTCCGGGTTGGCCAGGGTGCCGGAGGTATTGGCCGCGCCGGTGACCAGGGAGCCGTTGCCCTTTCCGAGCGCATAGTTGGCGCCGTTGAGCACCTCCAGCGCGGAGGAGTACTGGATATTGTTGTTGCCCGTGACGCCGTAGGATGCGCGGAGCTTGAGATTGCTCAGCCAGCTGACGTGCTGCATCCACGGCTCTTCGCTGATGCGCCATCCCGCCGAGACCGAAGGGAACCAGGCGTTCTTGTTCTTGCCCTGGAAGAGGGAGGAACGGTCGAGACGGATGGAGGCCGAGAAGAGATAGCGGTCGGCGAAGCTGTAGGTCGCACGGGCGAGCCAGGACTGCAGGAGCTTGTCCGGGTAGCGGAAGGTGCCGGTGCCGGCGGTATTGCCGTTGCCCGATTCCGCCAGAGAGAACACCGTCGCGGCGTTGAGCGTGTGGATGTCGTCGGTCGGGAAGCCGGTCGCCGTCATCGCCACGCGCTGCACGCGGGTCTTCTCGTAGGTGAAACCCGCGAGCAGGTCCAGTTTATGGCGGCCCTTGTTCAGGTTGTAGTTCAGGGTATTCTCAGTGAGGAGGTCCACATACAGGTTGCTGAAGTAGGACGCCTCGCTCGGGTTGCCGTCCTTGAGGGCGTTGATGTTGGCGTAGTTGTAAGAAGGCGCGAAACGGACCACGACACCGTTCGAGGAGCGGAAGGTGAGGCCCTTGACGATGGTCACCTCGCCGTAGACGTTGGCCGTGCCGGAGAAACTCTCGCTCCAGCGTTCGGTATTGGCCATCACGCTCTTGGGGTTGTTGTTGGCGGAGTTGAACGGATTGACGCCGCTCGAGCCGCCGTCCCATATCGGGTTGCCGTATTCATCCTCGCCGTTCGTCGGAGTATAGATGTTGTTGAAGTGGCTGCCCCGGGCGAATCCGGTGTAACCTCCCGTGAAGGCGGTGGTCCAGTCGTTGTGCATCACCGGCAGGAAGGACGGGGTCCTGTAGAAGTCGATGAAGTTGTTGCGCGGACGGCTGGCCTTCTGGTAACTTCCGGAGAGGTTGTATCCGAAGCGGAAATGCCGGGAAAGATCCACGTCCATCCGCGTACGGAAGCCGATTTTGTCGACCTGGTTCTGCAGCATGATACCCTGGTCGCGGGTATAGAAGGCGGAAGTATAATACTTGAGCCCCTTGCGGCCGCCGGAGACCGAGAACTGCACGTTGGTGATGGAGGCCACGTTGCGGAGGCCTTCCCGCTGCCAGTCGGTCGCGCCGATGTTCTTCTCGATCCAGGCCGCGGCGCGGTCCTGGGCCTTGACGGGGATGCCGCCCACGGACTCCTCGAACTCCTGCAGGCGCAGGTAGTCCGTCGCCGTGATCATATCGTGCAGCTTATAAGCGTATTTCACACCCTGATAGGCCTTCACGCTGTATACGGGCTTCTCCGCGTCTCCGCTCTTGGTCGTGATCATGATGACGCCGTTGGCGGCCCGCGATCCGTAGATGGCGGCCGAGGCGGCGTCCTTGAGGACCTCGATGGACTTGATGTCGCTGGCGTTGACGTTGCTCAGGCCCTGGGGATCCGGGAATCCGTCCACGATCACCAGCGGGGAACTGTCGGCCGAAATCGAACCGGTACCCCTGACGCGGATCGCCGGGGCGACGCCGACCTCGGAGGTGTTGTTGTTGATCGAGAGGCCGGCGATCTGGCCCTGGAGGGCCGTGGTGACGTCGGACACGGGGGTGTCGATCAGGTTTTCACCGCCGATCTTGGAGATGGAGCCCGTCAGGTGAGACTTGGCCTGGGTGCCGTAACCCACGACGACCGCGTCGTCAAGCAGGGTGGCGTCCGTCTCCATGAACACGGAGAGGGTGGTCTGCCCGGCCAGGGGGATTTCCAGGGTACGGTACCCGATAAACGAAAAGACAAGGACCGCGTCCTTGTCGGCAACCGGAAGGGAGAAGGCGCCGTCCAGGTCCGTGCTGGCGCCGGCGGAACTCCCCTTCACCATGACGGATACGCCGGGCATCGGTCCCTGCACGTCAGTGACCGTACCCTTCACCGTCCTGGTCTGCGCACCCGCCATCCAGCATGCCAGAAACAGCAGCGCCGTCGGAAGGAGGTGTTTCAACTTGAAAGTCGGAGACATTGTGGTAGTTTTAAGTGTTTCTATTGGGGGATTTTGGCAAAATTGGTTAACCAATTCCCGATTTGCAAATATACATATTATTTTTAATTATCCAAATTATTTATCACGCGTGCGAGCGTTTTCCGTCTTTCCGTCGTTTCCGTGCCCGTGCACGAAAATTATTTGGAAAGTCGCGGAAAGGTTTGTATATTTGCGGAATACAGCAAATAACCTCCGGTATTTTCCGGATCAAACAAAACTATAAACGTTTATGGCAAAAGTAGTTACCTTCGGAGAAGTGATGCTCCGCCTCTCCACCCCCGGTTACCTCCGGTTCTCCCAGGCCCGTCAGTTTGAAGCCACCTTCGGCGGCGGCGAGGCCAATGTGGCCGTTTCCCTCGCGAATTACGGTGTCGACGCGCATTTCGTGACGCGGCTTCCCAAGAACGACATCGCCGACCTCTGCATGAGCGAACTCCGCGGCTTCGGCGTCGGTGTCGACGGCATCGTCTACGGCGGCGACCGCGTGGGCATTTACTATCTCGAAACGGGCGCCATCGCGCGCGGAAGCAAGGTCATCTACGACAGGGCCAATTCCGCCATCGCTGAGATTCAGCCCGGTATGGTCGACTGGCACAAGGTGCTCGAGGGAGCCGACTGGTTCCACTGGACCGGCATTACCCCTGCCCTTAGCCAGGGCGCCGCGGACGCCTGCCTCGAAGCCATCAAAGTGGCCAATGAGATGGGCGTGAAGGTCTCCTGCGACCTCAACTACCGCAAGAAACTCTGGAAATACGGCAAGAGCGCTTCGGAAGTGATGCCGCTGCTGGTCGAGGGCTGCGACCTCATCCTCGGCAACGAGGAGGATGCGGAGAAGGAATTCGGCATCAAGCCGGAGGGCTTCGACGCCGAGAAGACGGGCGGCGAGATCGACCAGACCCGCTTCGAGAGCGTCTGCCGTCAGCTGATGGCCCGCTTCCCCCGCTGCAAGAAGGTGGCGATCACCCTCCGCGGCTCGGTCAATGCCAACCACAACACCTGGGGCGGCGTCCTCTTCGACGGAGAGACCCTGCATCAGTCCCGTCGCTATGACCTTACCCACATCGTGGACCGCGTGGGCGGCGGCGATTCCTTCATGGGCGGCCTCCTGTACGGTCTCATCGCGTACGGCGACGACCAGAAGGCCATCGAATTCGCCGCAGCGGCTTCCGCACTGAAGCACACCATTTTCGGCGATTACAACCGCGTCTCCGTCTCCGAGGTCGAAGGCCTCATCGCCGGCGGCGGCTCCGGAAGGGTTTCCCGATAAAAATTTTATCAGATATGTCCAAATTCAAGAAAATCGATACCATCGGTATCATCCGCGGCACGGGGATCGTGCCGGTGTTCTATAACGCTGACCTGGAGCTGACCAAGAAGGTCGTGAAGGCCTGCTACGACGGCGGCATCCGCGCCTTCGAATTCACCAACCGGGGCGACGGCGCCCATATCGTATTCAAGGACCTGATGCCGTTCGTCCGTGCAGAATGCCCGGAGATGGCACTCGGCGCAGGGACCATCCTGGAACCTGCCACGGCGGCCCTCTACATCCAGCTCGGCGCCGATTTCATCGTCTCCCCGAGCCTCAATCCCGAGGTGGCACGCCTCTGCAACCGCCGGGGAGTCCCGTACTCGCCGGGCTGCGGAACCGTCACGGAGATCTGCAACGCGATGGAACTCGGCTGCGACCTCGTGAAGGTATTCCCGGCCGGCACGGTCGGAGGCCCCGCTTTCGTCAAGAACATCCTCGCTCCCCTTCCGTGGGCGATGATCATGTGCACCGGCGCCGTGGAGCCCACCGAGGAGAACCTCACCGCCTGGGCGAAGAGCGGCGTCACCGCCGTCGGAATGGGTTCCAAACTCTTCCCGAAGGAAGTCCTCGCCAAGGGTGACTGGGCCGCGGTGAGCGAACTCTGCCGCAAGAGCCTCGCCTGGTTCGGCAAGTAGCGCTACGCTTGGGGAAGGTCGGATTTGACATGCCGGGCCTTCCCCAAAAATATCTTATCCCACATAGTTCTGACACACTTTAACCGGTGAAGGTCCCGGTACTGAAATCCGACCTTCCCCACCGCCTTATGAAGAGTACTCCCTCCCGTATTGTCCTGGCCGCCCTGCTGGTCGTTACGACAGCCGGCTGCTGTTCCCAAGCGACGAAAGGCGGCATCTCGTCCCAAGAAATCGCCACCCTCTGCAAAGCGGCGCCCTTCGAGATGCAGGCGCCCGCCCTGCCCCGGATCCCGGACCGCAGCGTTTCGCTCGCCGACTTCGGGGGCGTCGGAGACGGCGTCACCCTCAACACGGAGGCGTTCGCCAAAGCCATTGCATACCTGATCGGTCAGAATGACGGCACGACGATATGCGAAGGCAAGGCCCGGAGAACTGCACAGGGCAAGGAACAGGGCGGCTGGGTGAACGTGCCTGCAGGGATCTGGCTCACCGGGCCCGTCACGCTGCAGAGCCATATCGGGCTGCGGCTGGATGATGACGCCGTCGTGGTTTTCAGTTCCGACCAGGATCTTTATCCCATCATCGACACCAACTTCGAGGGACTCGACGTCCGCCGTTGCGTTTCTCCGCTCAACGCCACCGGCGTACACGACATCGCCATCACCGGCGGGGGCATCTTCGACGGCAGCGGCGACGCCTGGCGCGAGGTCAAGAAGCGCAAGGTCGGCGACGACCAGTGGAAGCGCATCCTCCAGCGGGGCGGGCTCGTTTCAGAGGACGGGAAGGTCTGGTATCCGGACGAGGGCTATGCCAAAGCCCGGGCCACGGCCGGCAGTCTCAACTATCCCGATCCCTCGCTGGACGAGCAGGAGATCAAGACCTTCCTGCGCCCGGTCCTGCTGAGTTTCCGGGAGTGCGAAAGAATTCTCATCGAAGGCTGCACCTTCCAGAACAGCCCCTGCTGGAACCTGCATCCGCTCTGGTGCAAGGATGTCATCATCCGCGACATCACCGTCCGCAATCCGCACTACAGCGCCAACGGCGACGGCATCGACATCGACGCCTGCGAGAGGGTCATTCTTACCGGATCGACCTTCGACGTGGGTGACGACGCCATCTGCATCAAGTCCGGCAAGGACGCCGACGGCCGGCGCCACGCCCGCAAATGCAAGGGCCTCATCATTACCGACTGCACGGTCTACCACGGCCATGGCGGCTTCGTGGTGGGCAGCGAGATGTCGGGCGGCGTGGAGGATATCCTCGTGAGCGGCTGCCGGTTCATCGGCACCGACGTGGGTCTCCGCTTCAAGAGCACCCGCGGCCGGGGCGGCCTCGTGAAGGACATCTGGTGCGAACATATTTATATGAAGGATATCGTCACCTACGGCGTCATCTTCAACCTCTACTACGCCGGCGTCGCCGCGACGGAAATGTCAGGAAAAACCGGGGAAGACATCATTCCCGTGGACGAGACCACGCCGGAATTCCGCGACTGCCACTTCCGCGACATCGTCTGCTCCGGCGCCGCCCAGGCCATCTTCATCAACGGCCTCCCGGAACTTCCGATCCGCAACCTGACCTTCAGCGACAGCCGCTTCACCGCCGACAAGGGTGCCGAATCCCATTACGCCGAAGGGATCACCTACGAAGGCGTGACCGTTAACGGAGAAACCTTATGAAAAGATTCCTGCTGATCCTGCTCCTTGCCGCCGCTCCCCTCCTTCCGGGGAAATCCGCCACGACCATCCACCTGATGGGTGATTCGACCTGTGCCGACAAAGACATCAAGGGCGGGGCCAATCCCGAGCGCGGCTGGGGAATGATGTTCCGCAATTTCGTCGACGACAGCTTCACGGTCGTCAACTATGCCCAGAACGGCCGGAGTACCAAATCCTTCATCGATGAAGGCCGCTGGGACAAGGTCATGGCCAATGTCAGGGAAGGCGACTGGGTCTTCATCCAGTTCGGCCACAACGACTCCAAGCAGTCCGACTCGGTCCGCTACGCAGCCCCCTGGGGCGCCTACCAGGACAACCTCCGGCGTTTCGTCCGGGAGACAAAAGAGAAAGGCGCCCGCCCGGTCCTGCTAACCCCTGTCGCCCGCAGATGGTTCAAGGGCGGCAAACTCGACCGCAACTGCCATACCGACTACCCCGCCGCGATGAAGCAGGTGGCCCTGCAGGAGGACGTACCCCTTCTGGACATCACCACAAGCACGCTCGACTGGCTGGAGGGTCTCGGCGACGAGGGCAGCAAGCCCTACTTTATGATTTCTACCGGGAAGAATGACAACACCCACACCGTAGCCTGCGGCGCCCGGAAAGTGGCCCTGCTTATCTGCGACGCCATCCGGGAGCAACTTCCAGAAATCGGCCGGCATCTTGTCTATCAGGATATTATCGTCGACAAAGGCGGATTCGGAGACTTCCTGACGGTACAGGACGCCATCGACGCGGCTCCGGATTACAGCCACCAGGAGATCACCACGATCCACATCAACGCGGGCACCTACAAGGAATGCGTCCGCATCCCGCATAGCAAATTCCGCCTGAAGATTACAGGCGACGGCGCGGAGAACACTATTCTTACTTACGACAAATACGCGAAGCAGCTGTGGCCCGGACGGGACTTCCCCATCGGCACTTCCGGGAGCGCCAGCATCTACATCCACGCCAGTTACATCACCTTCGAAGACCTGACCTTCGAGAACAGCGCCGGCGAGGGCAAGGAAATCGCCCAGGCCGTGGCTGTTTTCACCGACGGGGACTTCCTGTTCTTCCACCGCTGCCGCTTCCTCGGCAACCAGGACACGCTCTACACCTACGGACGTTACGGAAAAGACGGAGGCATCAAACGCAACTATTTCAAGGACTGCTACATAGAGGGTACGACTGACTTTATCTTCGGCCCGAGCATCGCCTATTTCGAGAACTGCACGATCCACAGCAAGAAAAACAGTTACGTGACGGCGGCCTCCACGCTGCAGGGGCAGAAATACGGCTATGTCTTTCGCAACTGTACCCTGACGGCTGCCCCGGGCATCGACAAATGCTATCTGGGACGTCCCTGGGGCGCATACGCCAAGACGGTCTTCATCAATTGCGAACTCGGCGAACACATCCTTCCGGAAGGCTGGCACGACTGGGAGAAGCCCGGGAAGCCCGACACGAAGGAGAATTCCTACTACGCCGAATACAAGAACAGCGGTCCGGGTGCCGCTTCCCAGAAGAAGCGCGTGCCCTGGTCGCACCGCCTGACGGCGAAGGAAGCCGCCGAATATACCTTCGAGAAGGTGATGTTCCAGAGCCAGGACGGCATTAAATGGAATCCGTATGAAAACAAGTAGGATGTCGGTCTCCGTGCTGGGGATACTTCTGGCGGCCTGCTCTCCGAAGCAGGAGCCGCTTTCGCTGCAGATGGTGCGGTCGGAAATGACGCGCTGCCCCGAAGCGTCGTATCTGGACGGTCGCGGCGGTACGCTGAAGTGGAACTACACCACAGGACTGGAGCTCCAGGCGATGCTGCAGGCGGGAGAAACCGACTATGTCGACGCGTGGTACGACGCCGTCATCGACTCGACCGGCAAGATCGGAGGCGGATACAAGAAAGAAAAGTTCAACCTCGACCACGTCTGCCCGGCGCGGACGCTGCTCTCCTTGCGGAAACTCCGTCCCAGGGCCAAGTACGACATCGCCGTCGACAGCATCTTCGCCCAGATCCAGGACCAGCCCCGCACAGAAGCCGGCGCGTTCTGGCACAAGCAGGTCTACCCGTACCAGGTTTGGCTCGACGGACTCTACATGGCCGAGCCCTTCTATGCCGAATACGCGGCAGAGACCGGCCGCGACGAATGTTTCGATGACATCGCCTGCCAGTTCAAGGTCGCCTGGGAGAAAACCTTCGACCCTGCGACGGGTCTCCCCCGCCACGCCTGGGACGAGTCCCGGGAGATGTTCTGGTGCGACAAGGAGACCGGGCAGTCGGCCCACAGCTGGGGCCGCGCGACCGGCTGGTACGCGATGGCGCTCGCGGAAGTGCTGGAGGTATTCCCGAAAGACCATCCGGAGCGGCAGGCCCTGCTGGACATCCTGCAGCAGCTTCTGAAGACCCTCCCCCGCTATGCCGATCCCGGGACGCAGATGTGGTACCAGGTGCTCGACGCCCCCGGCCGCGAGGGCAACTACGTGGAAGCCACCTGCTCCGCGATGTTCACATACGTCTATCTCAAGGCATCCCGCAAGGGCTGGATGCCGAAAGAAGTGGAAATCGATCCCGCTACGCTGTACAAACGTCTGGTCGAGGCCTTCATCCGCGTGGGCGAAGACGGCACGCTGAGTCTTGTCGACTGCTGCGCCGTCGCCGGCCTCGGCGGCAAGGAGAACCGCAGCGGCACATACGATTATTATATACACGAAACGATAACCGAGAACGATCCCAAGGGCATCGGTCCCTTCATCTGGGCTTCGCTCGAATACGAAAAACTATGAAACTGACACACCTTCTTCTCGCGGCAGCGGTCCTGACGGCCGCCTGCGGAGGGAAAGAGAATCCTACAAAGCCCGATAGCGGCGAAGGCGGAGACGACAAACCCACGCTCCAGGCACCCGCCATCCCGACCGGCGTCAAGGCGTCCAACGCAACCGACAACACCCTCTTCTTCGAATGGGATGCGGCGGAAAGGGCTTCCACCTACTCCTGGATGATCGCCCGAGAAGGAACCGAAGTAAACAGCGGTTCCACCAACCATACATACATCACGGTCAAGACCCTCTCGAGCGGAACCACTTACTCCTTCAAGGTCAAAGCCGTCAACAGCGCCGGCGAATCGGACTGGTCCGAAACCGTGACGGCGGCCACGACCGGCAGCGATACGCCCGGTCCGGGTCCGCAGCCCGAGGACAAGTATGCGCAGTTCAAGATTCCCGCCTGCGAGGATGAAGACGGAGCCGTCCGCGCCTTCCCGGGTGCCGAGGGCGGCGGGATGTATACCACCGGCGGCCGCGGCGGCAAGGTCATCCACGTGACCAATCTCAACGACAGCGGTACCGGATCGCTGAGAGCCGCACTCAACGAGAGCGGCGCCCGCACGATCGTCTTCGACGTGGCCGGCATCATCGCCCTACAGAGCCAGCTCCAGATCAAAAACGGCAACGTGACCATCGCGGGACAGACCGCTCCCGGCGACGGCATCTGCCTGAAGAATTATACCTTCCGCATCAACGCGAGCAACGTCATCGTCCGCTATATCCGCTGCCGGATGGGAGACGAGAAACAGACCGAGGACGATGCGATGCAGGTCATGGACCACGACGGTGACAAATTCACAAACATCATCATCGACCACTGCTCAATAAGCTGGTCCACCGACGAATGCGCCTCTTTCTACGGGATGAAGGATTTCACCTTCCAGTGGAACATCGTCTCCGAGAGTCTCCGCAACTCCGTCCACGACAAGGGCTCGCACGGCTACGGCGGCATCTGGGGCGGCACCAACGCATCCTATCATCACAACCTCCTGGCCCACCACGACAGCCGCAATCCCCGGATCGACCACGACTATGTCTCCAGCCAGAAGGGCCCCGTTTCGATCTTCAACAACGTCGTCTACAACTGGTCGGGCAACACCTGCTACGGCGGAGAAAGCTCTTCCAACAACGGAAGCGATTACCGCAAATACAATTTCTTCAACAACTACTACAAGCCGGGTCCCGTCACCCCGTCCAACCACATCTGGTTCCTCCAGCCTACCACCTCCTGCAGCAACTGCGGCGGCACCATCCTTCCCGGGCATTTCTATATGGACGGCAACGTGATGCACGGCAAGAGCGAAATCAGCGCCAACAACTGGAAGGCCGGCAAGAGTTCGCCCATCGGCGTGTACATCGATGCCGGCAAGGTATCCGGTATCAAAAACAGCACCCCCTACCCCATTCCCGGGAAACAGACGGTCCACACGGGCGAAGGCTGCCTGACGCCGGTCCTGACCTGTGCCGGCGCCTGCCTCAGGCGGGATGAAGTCGATGCGCGCATCGCCCGCGAGACAAAGGACGGCACCTATACCTATCAGGGCAGCAACCTCCATCCCGAAAGCGGCAGCGTATCCGTCAAAGGACTGATCGACACGCAGACCGACGTGGGCGGATGGCCGCAGTACACCGCGACTGCCGGCGAAAAATCTGCGCTGAAGGACACCGACGGCGACGGGATGCCCGACGCCTTCGAGGACGCGTTCGGTCTGAACAAGAACAACGACGCGGACGGAAAGACGATCACCCTCGACGAGAAGGGCCGCTACACCAACCTGGAGATGTACCTTCACTATCTCGTGCGGGATATTACAGAAGAGCAGGTGAAAGGCGGCACGTACAAAGCCTTGTAAAAAAATTCCGTGCCCGTGCACGGAATTCAAAAATTTTATGTATATTTGCCCCGAAACTGATAATTGTTAACCATAATCAATACCACAGATTCCAATGAAAAGTGTCATGAAGAAACTCCTTCTTACCGCGCTTTGCTTGGGTTCAGCCCTCTCTCTGATGGCCCAGACGACCATTACCGGTATCGTCACGGACGCCAACGGGGAGCCGCTGATCGGTGCAGGTGTCCTCGTGGAGGGCACCACGACCGGTACGATTACCGGCATCGACGGTGATTACACCCTCACCGTACCCGCAGACGCGAAGAACCTGGTTTTCTCCTTCATCGGACTGTCCGACTCCGTCGAACCCATCGACGGGCGTACGCAGATCAACGTCACGCTGAAGGAAGATACCAAATTCCTGGACGAGGTCGTCGTCATCGGTTACGCCGCGGTCAAACGCCGCGACGTGATGGGTTCGGTGACTTCCGTCGACAGCAAAACCATCACGGCCGCTCCCGTTTCCAATGTGAGCGAGGCCCTCTCCGGAAAGATGGCCGGCGTGCAGGTCACCACGACCGAGGGTGATCCCGACGCAGACATCAAGATCCGCGTCCGCGGTTCCGGATCCATCACCCAGGACAGCGCTCCCCTGTATATCGTCGACGGATTCCCGGTCGAGAGCATCAGCGACATCGCGGCTTCCGACATCCAGTCGATCGACGTCCTGAAGGATGCCTTCTCCACCGCCATCTACGGTAGCCGCGGCGCCAACGGCGTCGTCCTCGTGACCACCAAGAGCGGCGACCAGGGCAAGATCAACCTTTCCTACAACGCCTACTACGGCGGCAAGTGGATGGCCAACAGGGACGCGATCGAAGTGATGTCTCCTTACGAATTTGTCCGTACGCAGTACGAGCTCACCTCGGTCCGTGACAAAGTGGACGAGCGCTATGTCCCCCTGTTCGGCTCTTTCGACGACATCGACCTCTACGAGAACGTTCCCGGCAACGACTGGGTGAAGCAGCTCTTCGGCAATACGGGCCGCACCTTCAGCCACAACCTGATGGTGAGCGGCGGCGGTGAGAAAGTCAAGTGGTCGGCCAACTACGCCCACATCAACGAGAAGGCGATCATGACCGGCTCCGACTACCATCGCGACAATCTCTCCTTCAAGACGCAGTACAAGCCCGTCAAGCAGCTGACCTTCGACCTGAACCTGCGTTACTCGCACACCAAGGTCAACGGTGCGGGCGCCAACTCCATCAACGACGCGGGCAGCACCTCCGGCAGCAACGCCCGACTCAAACACGCGGTCATCTACAGCCCGATTCCGCTCGCGAATACGGCTACCGACACCGACCTCGAGGAAGATTACGGCGACAACGCCCCCCCGCTCATCAGCGTCGCCGACAACGACAAGCGGCGGATCCGTTCCAACTGGACCCTCAACGGCGCCGTCACCTGGCATATCATCAAGAACCTCAACCTCCGGGTGGAAGGCGGCATCGACTCGTTCCGGCAGCAGGACGACCAGTTCTACGGCCTCACCTCCTACTATGTCGCCAATACCGCCACGAAGGAATTCCAGAACCATCCTGCCGCAAGACAGATCACCCTCTCGCGCCAGAAAATCCGCAACACGAATACCCTCAACTACAAGTTCGACAAGGTCATCCCCGACAAGCGTCACAAACTGGACCTGATGGTCGGCGAAGAACTCGTGCTGACCAAATCGCAGTCCACGACCATCGCCAACGAAGGGTATCCGGACTTCTTCAGCTCGAAGCAGGCCTGGAGCTTCATGTCGTCCGCCGACCACAGGGCTGTCGCCAACACCTTCTACGACCCCAACGACATCCTCCTTTCGTTCTTCGGGCGCGCCAACTATGACTTCGACGGCCGCTACAGCCTGTCCGCCACGGTCCGCGCCGACGGTTCCTCCCGATTCATGAAGGGGAACCAGTGGGGTATCTTCCCTTCCGCCGCCGCGGCCTGGACCATTTCCAACGAGAGTTTCATGCGCGACGTGAAGTGGATCAACAACCTCAAACTGCGCTACAGCTTCGGTACCGCCGGTAACAACAACATCCCTCCGGGCGTGCAGTCCATGACCTTCTCGGCCCTGACCGGCGCCGCCGGATGGGTTTACAATACCACGACCCCGTGGGCGACGACCGTCGTCGACGGCAAGATCGTGATGCCCAACGAGAACCTGACCTGGGAGACCACTTATTCCCACAACCTCGGCATCGACTTCTCCTTCTTCAAGAGCCGCCTCAACGGTAGCATCGAACTCTATCACAACACGATCGACAAGCTGCTGATCCAGTTCCCGACCGCCGGCAGCGGCTATACCTACCAGTACCGCAACACCGGTACCATCGTCAACCAGGGTATCGAACTCAGCTTCAACGCCGTCATCGTGGAGAAGAAAGACTGGGGCCTCACCTTCAGCGGCAACATCGCCCTCAACAAGAACCGGGTGAAGAGCCTCGGCGACCTCAGGCGGATCGAAGCCTATTCCAACTGGGCTTCCACGAAGATCAACCCTTACGCCGACTTCGTCGTCGAGCCGGGACAGCCCCTGGGCAACGTCTACGGCTACAAGATGGACGGCATCTACAGCGTGGACGACTTCACATATGACAGCGATAAGAACCAGTGGAAACTCAATGAAGGCGTCGTCGACTGCTCCAACCAGGTCGGCAGCGGATTCCTCCGCCCGGGCGCCCCGAAACTCGCGGATGAGGATGGCGACGGCCAGCCCGACCTCCAGATCATCGGCAACACCCTGCCGCTGGGAACCGGCGGTTTCAGCCTGAGCGGCACCGCCTACGGCGTGGACTTCTCCGCCAACTTCAACTACGTGTTCGGCAACAAGATCTACAATGCCAACAAGGTCGAATTCACCTCGACCCAGGACTACTGGAGGCGCAACCTTCTCAAATCCTGCGAGACAGGCAACCGCTGGACCAACATCAACTGGGAGACCGGCGAACTCATCACCGATCCGGCCGAGCTCGCCTCTGCGAACCGGGGCGTTACGATGTGGTCTCCGCTGACCAACCGTATCGTCACTGACTGGGCCCTCGAGGACGGTTCTTTCCTCCGCCTCTCCTCCGCCACCATCGGTTACACCCTTCCCGAGAGCGTGACTTCCAAGATCAAGATGAAGAAGCTCCGTTTCTATGTGACGGGCACCAACCTGTTCTGCCTCACGAAGTATTCCGGCTTCGATCCGGAAGTCGACTCCCGTCGTTCCACTCCGCTGACTCCGGGCGTGGATTACTCCGCATATCCCAAGAGCATCGGCGTCGTGGGCGGTATTAACATTACTTTCTAAACGGTACGATGATGAAAACATTCTATAGAATTCTTACCGCCCTCGGTCTTGCGGCAGTCCTTACTTCCTGCATCGACCTGACCACCGAGACGAAGTCGTCCTTCGACGAATCTATCGTCTTCTCCAACTACAAGCTCGCGGAAAACGATATCATGGGCGCCTACGCCGCCTTCGGCATGACGAACGGACACCGTTCCCGTTTCCTGCCCTGGTACGGCTTCAACACCGATATCGAGGCCTACACCACGACGGTCTACAGCGAGGGCAAACTTGAAATGGCCGCCTACGACTGCGCCATAAACAACAAGCAGCTCAACGTGAACGAAGGTCCCTTCGCCGCGATGTTTACCGGCATCGAGCGCATCAACCTTGCCATCAAGGGGCTCCGCGCCTATGGCAATGTTTCTGATAACGAAGAGATGCGTTATCTTCTGGGCGAGGCCCTCACCCTCCGCGCCGTCTTCTATGCCGACCTGATGAAGGCCTACGGGGAGGTTCCGGCCCGCTTCGAGCCGGTCACCCCGGAGACCATCTACCGCAACAAGAGCGACCGCGACGTCATCTACAAGCAGATTCTCGGCGACCTTGAGGAGGCCATTCCCTATCTCGCATGGCCCAATGCCAATGCCGCCACGGCAAGCACCGGCCGTATGAGCCGTGCCTTCGCGGAGGGTCTCTACGCCCGTCTCGCCCTGGCCGCCGCCGGCTACTCGATGCGTCCCGCGGAAGGGAAGGTCGGTACCGGCGACCCCGGCTCCATCCGCCTTTCCACGGATCCCGAACTCCAGGCCGGCGTCCTCTATCCCAAGGCCCTCGCCTATCTGGAGGACTGCATCCAGCATTCCGGCAACCACCTGGTCGACTACGAACAGCTCTGGCGCGACTTCAACAATATGGACATGACCGCCGGCAACGAAGTGCTCTTCGCCTATCCGTTCTCCAACGGCCGCGGCCGGTGGAACTACCACTTCGCCATCGCCAACGACACGGGTACCGCCTGGGTCGGATCCGGCAAGCGCGGCGGTGATGCGGGTCCGCTTCCCTATCTCTATTATAAGTATGGCGAGAACGACGTCCGCCGCGACCTGACCTGTATTCCCTGGCACTGGGAGAAAGGCACGGACGGCGTAGACCGCGAACTGCCCAACGGCGGCGCCAAATGGTACTTCGGCAAGTATCGTTTCGAATGGATGACCAACTCTCCCTACACGGGTGGCAACGATGACGGTATCAAGCCCATCTCGATGCGCTATGCCGACGTTCTCCTGATGGCGGCCGAGATTGCCAATGAGCTGAATAAATTCGAAGATGCGAAGGGGTATCTCCTTCAGGTTCGCTCCCGTGCCTACAAGGGCCACGAGGCGGAGGCCGAGGCCTATGTCAACGGCCTTACCCGCGAGACCTTCTTCGACGCCATCGTCGAGGAGCGCGCCCTCGAGTTCTGCGGCGAGTTCCTCCGCAAGGCCGACCTGATCCGCTGGAACCTCCTCAAGGCCAAACTCGACGAGGCCAAGGCCGAACTGCTCGCGATGCGCGACCGCACCGGCGACTATGCGGCTCTTCCGGACTATGTCTACTACAGCTACGAGGCGGACGGACAAACCATCAAGATGTATGGCCTGAACCCCGGCGAAACAAATTATGACTCTCTGGGAGAAGGCTGGGAGCCCTACCTCAACACCGAGGGAGAACTTACCAAGTACTACTCCACGAGCGAGACCGGCGGCCTGACGGCCAAGGCGAACACGCTTTACCGCGAGACCGTCGATCCCGAGCAGCACATGTACTGGCCCATCTGCCAGGTCGACCTTACTAACTCCGTTAATACCATTGTTAACGATTACGGCTATTGATTATGAGAAAGATATATTCCCTTATTCTGTCGGTCCTGGCGCTGGGAGGCCTCGCAGCCTGCCAGCAGGAGCCCGTCATCGAGGAACTCGACCTCGCCCGCTGCCTCGAGCCGACCAATGTGACCGCCATTGTCCGCAACGGCGAGTACATCAACTTCAACTGGGATAAGTCCAAGACCGCCGAAGCGTTCGAGGTGGAACTCTACACCAACGAGGCACTCGAAGGCGAACCGGCCATCACCCTGACCATCCCGAAGGAAGACCTTCCCTATCTGGCCCACGTCGAGGCCGATGTCACTTATTGGTTCCGCGCCCGGGCGATCTCTTCTACGAAGGATCCGTCCAAGTGGTACGTCCACGCCAATCCGCTGGAGACCAGCGCGATCAAGAGTTCTCTCTCGCCCGAGCTGGTCGACCGTACGGCCACGAGCATTTCCATCTCCTGGACAAAGGACGACGAGGTGGACCATATCCGCGTCACCCCTTCCGTAGACGGCCAGGGCGAATATACCCGCTTTGACGTCTCCGCCGAGGAAGTGGCGGCCGCCGCAAAGGAAATGACGGGTCTCAAGCCCTCCACCCAGTACTCCCTTACCGTGCACTTCAAGAGCGCGGAGAGAGGGACCGTGGCGGCCTGGACGCTGCCCGACCTCACCGGAGCGACGAAAGTCACGAACATCGATGAACTGAAACAGGCCCTCGCCGACGGCGCCGCCAAGATCGAGGTCGCCTACAGCGAGACACCGTATGACTTCGGCGACGAATCCGCCAAGCTCGTCAGCTCCGTTGCCATCTACGGCGACGAGACGCCCGACGGCAACCGTCCGGTCATGATCGGTCACTTCGAACTCGACCCTTCCGTGGAAGCCGTCACTTCGCTCCACTTCGAGAATATGGTCTTCACCGGCAACCTGAGCGACAAGCATACCCACGCGATCACGACCTCCAAGGCCGGCACGGTCTCCGACATCTCATACCTCAGGTGCGAGATCACCGAGTTCCTGCGCGGCATGCTCTACGACAACTACGGTCTGACCGCCTCTTCCATCAGCTACGACAATGTCTCCTTCACGAACATTGCCGGTGACGGCGGCGACGGATTTGATTTCCGTCAATCCTGCGAAATCGGCAGCGTCAAGTTCAGCAACTGTACCTTCAGCGACGGATTCCGCACGGTCGTCCGTATTGACGCCAACCCGAAGCTTGAGTCCTTCGAGTTCTCCAACAACACCGTCAACAATGTCTGCAGCGTTGTCAGCAGCAACAACAACGGCGTCCTGCACATCCGTGCCAAGAAGAAAGACGGAACCGATCCGGCCATCATCCTGAAGAAGAACCTCTTCCTCAACTGCATCTATGGAGATGCCAGCGCCACCAACCGCGGCGGCCTCATCGGGTCTAATTCGGCGGACAAACTTCCTACCGAAGTTTCGAAGAATTTCTTCTACAACTGCGCCGAGTCCTTCTTTATCCACCCGGTATCGAGTGTCGAGCAGCTGGGCAAAGATGCCTGCATCGCAAACGGCGGCGAGATCCTGACAAGCGATCCCTGCGTCAATAGCGAAGGTGGCAACTTCTATGTGATGAACGAATCCGTCCTCGCGGCCCAGGCCGGTGCAGAGCGCTGGCTCTCCGGCTATGTCGAGGAACCGGAGGACCTGACTCTCGCCGTAACGACGCCTGTCAAGACGTGGACGCTCTCCGACACCAAGACCTTCGGCAAAGAGGCCAAGAAGGATATGGTCCGCGACGGTATCCGCTTCTACGTAAAGGATAAAGCCGTGACCATTGGCTCTAATGGATTTACCTTCAATGCAGCAGCCACGGTGGCCGGCGGCGTTCCTTCGGACGGCGGTCTCGGCATCCTGGTGGATCGCCCGGGTGGACTGGTGGTCTCGACCCTCGCGAACGGTGATGACGGGGCCTTCCTCGCCGTCAGCCTGAACGGGACAGTCAAAGCCGGTCTCCCCGTCGGGACGACCAACAACAAGGTGGTCTTTGCGGACATCGAGGAGAACAGCGAAACGATGATTTACATCTATCCGACCGCTCCGATCATCCTCTCCGGCCTCCAGTGGACGGACGACATCGAAACGGGCGGCTCGACCGTGCTTGACGCACCTGTGCTTGCCATCGATAAGACGGAAGTCGGCCAGGGCGAAGAGGCAACCGTTACGGTCAGCTGGGACGCCATCAACAAGGCCGGCAGCTATGACGTCACCTTCAACGGCAGCACCAACAATGTCACGGCCACCTCCTACGCCATTGCGACGAAGGCCCTTGCGGTTGGTGACTACACCGTGAGCGTGGTCGCCAAGCCTGCGGCCGATGACCTCGTCCGCGAGCCCTCCGCCGCAGCTGAGGTTTCCTTCACCGTCAAGGAGGTGCTCAAGAAGCTCAGCGCCACGACTCCCAAGGAATGGGGTCTCGACTATATGACCGCCGGTGTCACCAAGTTTGGCAACGGTACCGAACTCACGCAGAATATGGTCTATGGGAACCTCGGTTTCGTGGCCGGAGGCGGCAAGTTCAAGTTCGGCATCGACAACGCCGATACCGACCCGAAATACCGCGTGCAAGTCAGCGGTACGGGCGCTGCCGGTACCAAGTGCAGCCTGCAGTTCATCGCGGGCGGCCCGGGCACGCTGACCATCAAAGCCCGCTCCAGCGGTACTGAAACCCGTGCCCTCGCGGTTGCCATTGGGTCGACCGATGTCGCCCAGATCGATGCGCCCGTCAGTACGGATGAACCGACAACGCTGACTTATACCGTCAACGCTGCGGCAGGTGACCTGGTCAACATCTACTCCAAGTACAAAGGCATCAACCTCTACTCCATAACCTGGACGCCGGATGACAGCGGTGGCGGATCGGTCGTCATCGACGATACGGACTGCATCACCACGGAGTACAATGCCGATTTCTCCAACGCGACGACATTCCCGACAGGTGACTTTACCGATGTCAAGACCATTGAAAAGGTCACCTATACCGCTGCAAGCGATAAGAAGATGACCTTCGAAACCGGTGCGGGCCGTGTCAAGTTCAACGGCGGATCCACCGTCGGAGAGGACGGTATCCCTGTCAACCGGAGCATCTCCTTCAAGGTGGTCAGCCCCGGAACCATCACGCACAAGATTATTTCCGGATCCAGTTCTGATGCCTCACGTATGGCAACCGTCATTTTGGTGACCGTTACGGCCGATGGCAAGAAAGTCACGAAGCTCTACGAAGGCGCCTGCCCGACAGCTTCCTCTGCAGCGGCCGTCACGACTGAGATCACGGCCACGCATCTTGAGGGTATTACCGAAGCCGCCGTGGTTTACATCTATGTAGGGGCAGCCGTCAACTGCTACAACTTAGGGTTCAAACCTGCACAGTAGACTGGCATCCCGCCCGTTCCAGAAGGAGACCAAAGCTTTTTGGTCTCCTTCTTTTTACGTCTGCTGGGCTTGGGGGCTTCCGGTCGGTGTGGTGCGCCTAATCGTGCAAGCGGGCGCATGATTGGGCACGGTTTGGGGCCATTTTCGCACCTAATCGTGCATTGGTTTGCACGATTGGGCGCAGACGGGAAGGTGGAGGAGCCAGGGTGGATGTGCGACGGGAGCTAGCGCGCAGCGAAAGCAGCGGCCTTGACGGCGCAGTTGATGCCGTCGAGGGCGGAGGAGACGATGCCGCCGGCGTAGCCCGCGCCCTCCCCGCAGGGATATAGACCGGGCAACTGTGCGTGACAGAGCGTCTGAGGATCACGCGGGATGCGGATCGGAGAGGATGTACGGGATTCCACCCCGAGAAGCAGGGCGTCGTTGGTGTAGTATCCCTTGATGAGTTTGTTTCCGACAAACGGGAAAGCACGGCGGAGACGCCGCGAAACGCAGTCCGGGAGCAGTTCGTGCAGCGGTGCCGACACGGCTCCGGGATGATAGGAGGTCCTGGGGAGGTCTTTTGACACTACGCCCCGGCAGAAATCCATCATCCGCTGGGCGGGCGCCCGGAGAAGATTGACTTTCTCCAGCGGCCGGCCCTGACTGTCGCGCGGAACCAGCGAGCGCGAATACATGTACATCTTCCGCTCCACGTCCCGCTGGAAATACAGCACCGAGAATACGCCGTACTGGGCGTATTCTTCCGGAATATCCTGCGGTTCCACCTGCACCACCACGCCGGCGTTGGCCCACTTGGAGTTGCGGGCGCTGTTGGACATCCCGTTGAGCACCACCGACTTGTCGGTCGTGGCGGCCGGAACGAGGATGCCGCCCGGGCACATACAGAAAGAGAATACACCCCGTTCCTCGACCTGCGTGACGAACGAGTATTCCGCCGTCGGCATAAAAGGCTGATACTTGCCGTGATAGCGGGCCTGGTTGATCATCCACTGCGGATGCTCCACCCGCACGCCGAGGGCGAATCCCTTCGGCTCGATCGCCCATCCGTTCCGGTGGAAGAGTTCATAGATGTCGCGCGCGGAATGTCCCGTCGCAAGGATAACCTTTCCGAAACACCAGGTCTTCTCCCCCGCCACGACCTCGTAGCCCTCCGTCATCTTCCGAATCTCCGTCACCCGGCTCTCGAAATGATACTCGCCGCCGTGCTCCTCGATGCAGCGACGGATGTTCTCCACCACCACGGGAAGGCGGTCGGTGCCGATATGGGGATGCGCGTCGACGAGGATGTCCTCCGACGCCCCGAAGCGCACGAGCTGATACAGGACCTCGCGGATGTCGCCCCGCTTGGACGAACGGGTGAAGAGTTTTCCGTCGGAGAATGCGCCGGCCCCGCCCTCGCCGAAACAATAATTCGAATCGGGATCGACGACACCGGTCGTGGACAGGGTCGCCATGTCGACCTTGCGGCGGTGAACATCCTTGCCCCTTTCGAGAATGACGGGTTTCAAACCCAGCTGAAGAAGTTTGAGCGCGGCGAACATTCCGGCCGGACCGGCCCCGATGACGCCCACCTCGGGAGCGTCGTGCACGTCCTTATACTCCGGCAGCGTATACTCCGGCACCTCCTCCCCTTCCCGGAACGCCTCGATCCTGTAGCGGTACAACACATCCTGCCGGGCGTCGATGCTGCGCCGCACAACCCTCGTCGCCCCCACCTTGTCGGCCTTCACGCCGAGCGCCCTGGCCGCAGCGGCACGGACTTCCTCTCCGGACAATTCCTGCCCGATTTTTTTAACAAGTTCAAACTCTTTCATAATTAAAAATCGGCCATTCGGCTGACCGGGGCGACGTCCAGGGGGGTGCGCTCGCCGGCGAGGTAGTGATAATAGCCGGCGATGGCGATCATCGCGGCATTGTCGGTCGTGTACCTGAATTCGGGAAGATAGGTGTTCCAGTGACGCTTTTTCCCTTCCAGGGTAATCCGGTCACGAAGGCCGCTGTTGGCCGAAACGCCGCCGCCGATGGTAACCTCGCGGATGCCGGTCTGCTTCGACGCCTTGATAAGTTTGTCGAGTAGAATGTCAATGAGCGTCTTCTGGAAACTCGCGCACAGGTCTTCCTTGTTGTTGTCCAGGAAAGAGGGATCCGCAGCCATTTCATCCCTGACGAAATACAGCAGCGACGTCTTGACCCCGCTGAAGCTGTAATCCAGTCCCGGGATGTGCGGCTTGGCGAAGGTGAAGCGGAGCGGGTCGCCCTCTTTGGCGAGCCGGTCGATCACCGGGCCGCCGGGATAGCCGAGGCCGAGCATCTTGGAGCATTTGTCGAACGCCTCGCCCACCGCATCGTCGATGGTCTGGCCGATGATCTCGTATTCGAGCGGCGAAGAGACCTTCACGATCTGCGAATTGCCGCCGCTCACCAGCAGGCAGAGATACGGAAAGGACGGTTCGTGGACGGGTTTGCCCTCTTCCCGGATGAAATTGGCCAGGACGTGCCCCTGCAGGTGGTTGACCATCACGAGGGGGATGTCGAGCGAGAGGGAAAGCGATTTAGCGAAGGAAGTTCCCACCAGCAGCGAGCCAAGGAGGCCCGGGCCGCGGGTGAATGCGATAGCCGTAAGGTCGGAAGGTTTGACGCCGGCCTTGCGGAGCGCCTCGCTCACCACCGGAACGATGTTGAGTTCGTGGGCCCGGGATGCCAGTTCCGGGACGACGCCGCCGTAGTCTTTATGCACCTGCTGCGAGGCGATGACGTTCGAGAGAAGATATCCGTCACGGATGACGGCCGCCGAGGTGTCGTCGCAGGAGGATTCGATGCCGAGGATGATGTCTGCCATAATGTTTGCAAATATAGCAAGAAAAAGATTCCGGGACAAGCCCGGAATGACGGAGGTCAATTGGAAATTTTGCAGGGATTTTGTATTTTTGTAGATTGCTTAAGTATGCGCAAATTTCTGAAAATACTCGGGATCGTGATCGCGTCGATTCTGCTGCTGCTGGGCGGGGTTATGCTGGCCCTGCAGATTCCTGCCGTGCAGCAGAAGATCCTCGAGCATGTGATCAGAAAGACCGACGGCGTATTCGACGGCGAATTCAGCGTTGGAAGCATTCAGCTCCTTCCATTCAACACGCTGATTGTCAAGGATGTACTCATTCTTGACAAATCGCCCTACATCGACCCTTACGACCCCGCCCCGCACCCGAGGGACACCTTCGCCTACGTCGGCTACGCCTCGGTCCGGCTGTCGCTGAAATCCCTTCTGGGCGGAGAAGGCGTCGACATCCGGAAGGCCGTCGTGCGCAACGCCGAATTCAACCTCTGCGTCCAGCCCGACTTCGAAGTCGAGGCCCGCGGGAGGGGCATCACCAACCTGCAGCAGATTTTCCGCCTCAAAATTCCCGAAAAGAAAAAGCCGGAAAAAGGCAAGATCTTCGAGATCAAAAACGTGGAGGTCGAGAATTTTATCTTCCGCCTCATCAACTACCGGCAGCGGGAACTTCAGCGCCGCGCGCGAAAGGGACGCCCGGGCAAGACCGGCATCAACTGGAACGATCTCGAACTCATCACCGACGTCAAGGGCCGCAACCTCGGGATGGTCGGACGCGTGATGCACGGAACGGCCGACCATGTGGAGATCTATGAGAAAAGCGGCTGCTTCATCGACCACGTCGAGGGCCGCACGGAGGTCGGACACGGCAAATCCCTCTTCTACGACCTCCGCATCAGGGATGCCTACTCCGACATCGACGTTCCCTCGATGCAGTTCCTCTACGGCGACCAGGAGCATTTCCGGGACTTTGTCAACGGCGTGCGCATCGTGGCCGACATCAATCCGTCGAAGGTCGACCTCGGGCGGACCATCGCCTATTTCGCCGACGTCCTGTTCGACAACCCCATCGTCCTCGACGTCCAGAAAGGCGGCGTAGACGGGCCCGTCAGCGACCTAGGCATCAAGGACATCCGCTTCAAGGACCTCTCCAGCGGGGTCAGCGGCACTCTGGACGGCAAGATCACCGGCCTTCCCGGCAAGAACTTCAATCTCGGGTTCAACCTCGACAGATTCTCCTTCACGACGGCTTCGCTCGGATCCTTTATCCGGAGCTGGGCGCCGGGGCTCAGGCTTGACCTTTCGAAATTCGCCCCGCGCGAGACCTTCCAGCTGACGGCAAAGGGACACGGCCCCCTGAACCGCCTCATCATCGACGGCACGCTGCTCTCCTCGGCCGGTAACGCGCGCTTCAACGACCTCATCCTCGAGAACCTTACCGACAAGACGAAACCCGTCACCATCGGCGGCGGCCTCTCCTCCGAGCGGCTCAACATCGGACGCATCATCGGCAACGACAAACTGGGCGAACTGACGATGACCTCCTCGCTGGACGCTACGCTCGGGAAAAATCCCGTCGTCACCCTCGATTCGCTCTCCGTCCGTAAACTTCACGCATTCGGCTACGACTACAGCAACATCCGCGCGCAGGGCGTGTACAAGGGCAATTCCTTCGACGGACGCATCGTAAGCCACGACCCCAACCTCGACCTGATGGCACAGGGCCTCTTCAGCATCTCGGAAGGAAGCGGCAACACCTCCTACGAGGGATACGTCAACCTAGGTTACGCCGACCTCGGCGCCCTGGGATTCGACAAGAACGGCAAGATGCGGATCGCCCTCAACTCCGACATCAACTTCATCCGCACGAAGGAAGGGGACCTCGTGGGCGACATCAGCGTGTCCGACATCAACCTCGCCAACGAACGGGGCACCTTCTCCATCGGCGACCTCACCGTGCAGTCCCATTTCAACGACGAGGTGAACCGGATGAAATTCGATTCGCGCTTCTTCAACGGCACTTACGTCAGCACGCGGCCGATCGACGCCTTCGTCAAGCAGCTCGTCAACGTCACGGCGCGCCGCGAAATGCCCGTCCTCTTCACGAAGAAGAGTCCCGGAGACTTCCCCGCCGACTACGCCCTGGCCTTCCGCTTCCACGATATGGGCAAGCTGCTCGAATTCGCCCTTCCGTCGGCCTACATCGAGGATGATTCCCGGCTCGACCTGCATCTGGACGAGGACGGCAACCTGGAGGCGAAGGTCCGTTCCGGTCGCCTCGCCATCGGGGACAAGTTCATCAAGGACGTCACCCTCGACATCGACAACAGGGACAACAGTCTCAACGGAACGCTCCGGAGCAGCGAACTCCGCATCGGCGGCATCCGCCTCGGCGGCGCCAACGCCAACATCTATGCCGACGACAACACCGTCGGGGCCGACATCCGCTACGACAACAAGACCGAAAAGGAGAACAAGGGCGACCTGAGTCTCACCGCGCAGCTCCGCCGGAACGCCGCGCAGCAGCTGGAATGCTCAGCGCACGTCCTCCCGTCCAACATCTTCTACGACGACGACCTCTGGCGCATCTCCTCCGACGAGATTCTCATCCGGGGGAATGACATCAGCGTCAACCGCTTCCTGGGCGCCAGTTCCGACCAGTCGCTCCTCGTGGACGGCGGCTACTCCCCCACCCGGACGGACACCCTGTCGGTCCGGCTCGAAAGATTCGACATCTCCCTGCTGGACGGCATCGTCAAGGGCGGCTACACCTTCCAGGGGAGAGTCACCGGCAACGCCTTCGTCACCTCTCCCGCCAAGGGAATGCCGGGCCTGCTGGCATCGCTCCAGTGCGAAGAGGCCGCCGTGGCAGGATATCCGCTCGGTACGCTCGACCTCGGAAGCCGCTGGGACGCGGGAGGCAAGCGATTCCTCGTCGACGTGACCAACCATCTCGACGGGAAGAGCGGCATCGACGCGCACGGATGGATTACTCCGAAGGGCGAACTGGACATCTCCGCAGACCTCGACCAGTTCAACCTCGGGGTCGCGAAACCCATTCTCGCCTCGGTATTCAGCACGTTCGACGGCGGCCTGACCGGCAAGGTCCGCGCCAGCGGCTCCGCAAAACAGCTCCGCCTCCAGAGCGAGAACGCCCGGCTCGACAACGCCCACCTCGGCCTCGATTACACCAAGTGCGTCTATACGGTGAACGGCCCGGTCGACATCACCGAAAAGGGCATCGAATTCTCCGGCGTGGACATCACCGATTCCCTCAAGGGCACCGGCAAGGTAACGGGCGGGGTGTATTTCAACACGCTCAGGAACATCACCCTCGGCGTCCATATGGCGGTCCGCAACATGCTGGTGCTGGATACGCACGAAGGGGACGACCCCACCTACTACGGCCACATCGTCGCGGACGGCACGGTGGATGTGACCGGCCCTACGAGCAAGATCAATATCGGCATCAACGCCCGCACGTCCGGCCCCGGCGACATCCACATTCCGCTCGGAAACGCCTCCGGAGAGAAGCGGACCTTCCTCACCTACACCCAGGCCGAAGAAGCGGAGACGACCGACCCGTACGAACTGATGATGAAGAAGCGGGAGAAGAAGGCGGCGGGCAAGAGCGAACTCGACGTGGGCATCCGCGTCCTCGCGACGCCGGAACTCACCACCTACATCGAGGTCAACAAGGCCACCGACAACATCCTCTCCGCCACCGGCAACGGCACCATCGACCTGACCTATGCCTCCCGCAACAATTACTTCGGGATCGGCGGCCAGTACATCCTCAACTCGGGACATTATCTGTTCAACGCCCTGAACATCATCAACAAGGAATTCGAGGTCCGGGAGGGCGGATCGATCCGGTTCAACGGAGACGTGAAAGAAACCGACCTCGACATCGACGCCGTCTATACGACCAAGGCCTCCCTCCAGCCGCTGCTCGGGGAAACCGACGCCGTCGAAAGCCGCCGCACGGTGGAATGCGGCATCCACATCAGCGACAAACTCCGCAACCCGCAGATCGGCCTCAGCATCGACATCCCCGATCTGGACAGCGGAACGCAGGCGCAGGTCAACAGCGCGCTCAGCAGCGAGGACAAGGTACAGCGGCAGTTCATCTATCTGCTCATCTCGGGCTCGTTCATGCCGTCGGACTTCAGCGGCATCGCCAACAACACGAGCAACCTGCTGTACTCCAACGTGACCAACATCATGACGAACCAGCTCAACAACATATTCGCCAGACTGAACATCCCGCTCGACCTCGGCCTCAACTACAAGTCCTCCGAGGCGGGCAACAATCTCTTCGACGTGGCCGTTTCCACGCAGCTCTTCAAGAACCGCGTCGTCATCAACGGCTCCATCGGCAACCGCGAACAGGCCTCCCGGAGCGCCACCAACGTCGTGGGCGACATCGAGGTCGAGGTCAAGCTCGACCGCCAGGGAGCCGTGCGGCTCAAGGCGTTCTCGCATTCCGCGGACCAGTACACCAACTACCTCGACAACTCGCAGCGCAACGGCATCGGCATCTCCTATCAGCGGGAATTCAACTCCTTCCGCCAGTTCTTCAAGACACTGTTCCGCTCGCGCAGGAAGCGGCAGGAAGACTTCCTGCTGGAGAATCAGAATGTCCGGAGCAAGACGCTGGAAATCGGCCGCGACGGCAATGTCGTCGGGAATGAAAAACGCAAATACAGAAAGAAAGATGACCAGCGGTAAACTGTACCTGATCCCTTCCCCGCTGGGGGAATACGATCCCGCGCTCGTGATACCCGGTCCGGTGCTGGAGCGCCTGAAGACGCTGCAGACCTTCGTCGTGGAAGAAGTGCGCACGGCCCGTCGCTATCTCTCCGCGGCCGGACTCAGGGGACATATCGGGGACCTGGAATTCCATACGCTCAACGAGCATACGACCCAGACCGAAGTGGAGGCGCTCGGAGCGCTCTTCTCCCGCGGTGACGTCGGGCTCATTTCCGAAGCCGGGCTGCCGGCCGTGGCGGATCCGGGCGCGCAGCTTGTCGCGCTGTGCCACCGCAGGGGCATCGAGGTCATCCCGCTGGTGGGGCCATCCTCGCTGATGCTCGCCCTGATGGCTTCCGGCCTGGACGGCCAGCGGTTCGCCTTCCGGGGCTATCTCCCCGCCAAGACGGACGAACGCCGCTCCGCCATCCGCCTGCTCGAAAAAGACTCCGCCATCCGGCACGAGACGCAGATACTCATCGAAACGCCTTACCGCAACGACGCGCTGCTGGGGGACCTCGTCTCGATCTGCCGCGGAACGACCCGGATCACCGTCGCCGCCGACATCACCCTTCCTTCCGCCTTTATCCGCACCCGGACGGCGGCGGAGTGGAAACAGAACCTGCCGGTCATCGGAAAACGGCCGTGCGTATTTCTTGTGCTGGCCTGATGAAGATCGCATTCACCACCCTCGGCTGCAAGCTGAATTTTGCAGAGACGTCCACCTACCGGCGGGCGCTGCTGGAAGCCGGCGCCGAAGCCGTCGGCTGGAATGTCCCTGCGGACGCCTACCTGATCAATACCTGCGCCGTGACGGAGCATGCCGAGAAGAAATCCCGCAACCTCATCCAGCGGGCGCACCGGCTCGCGCCGGAGGCGGCCATCTATGTGACCGGCTGCTATGCGGAACTCCGGGGCGGCGAGATCGGCCTTCTGCCGGGCGTCCGGCGCGTTTTCGGGGCCGGGGAGAAAGGACGGATCGCAGGTGTGATCCGGGAAGATCTCGGACTCGGAAGCGGCGGAGACATCCCCGGCGACACGCTGCCGGCCTGGTCGTCCGGCGAACGGACCCGCTCGTTCCTGAAAGTGCAGGACGGATGCGACAATTTCTGCGCGTACTGCACCGTGCCCTTCGCCCGCGGCCGGAGCCGGAACCTGCCGGTCTGCGCCCTGGTGCAGCAGGCCGCCGGGATTGCCGCCAGGGGCATCCGGGAAGTCGTCCTGACCGGGGTGAATACGGGCGATTTCGGCCGTTCGACGGGAGAGAGCTTCTTATCGCTGCTGCAGGCGCTGGACAAGGTGGAAGGCATCGACCGTTACCGGATTTCGTCCATCGAGCCCAATCTCCTGACCGATGAGATCATCGACTGGATCGCCTCCGGGACCAAGGTACTGCCGCATTTCCACATTCCCCTACAAACGGGAAGCGATACGCTGCTGAAACGGGTCGGGCGTCGATACGACACGGCGCTATTTGCCTCCCGCATCGACAAGGTGCGGGCCGCGATGGAGCATCCGGGCGGGCGGAAGGTGTTCTTCGGCATCGACGTCATCGTCGGCCTGCCGGGCGAGACGGACGAGCTGTTCGAGGAGACGTACCGATTCCTCTCCGAGCGCATCCGGCCGGCCTTCCTGCACGTATTTCCCTACTCCCGTCGTCCCGGAACACGGGCCGCGACTTGGCCCGATCAAGTGCAGGACCGCATCAAGACGGAGCGGGTGGCCCGACTGGAAGCCCTGTCGGACGAGCTGCACGCGGAGTTCGTCGCCGCCAACAAGGGACTTCGCGCGCCCGTGCTGTGGGAGTCCACCGTGCGGGACGGAATGATGAGCGGCCTCACGGACAATTACATCAAAGTCACGCGGCCCTACGACCGCGCGCTCGTGGGAACGATTACGGAGGAGACGATATGAATGCAAAACTGACTTTTCTCGGCACGGGGACCTCGCAGGGCGTACCGATCATCGGATGCCGCTGCGCGGTCTGCACATCGGAGGACGAGAGGGACAAGCGCTTCCGGTCCAGCGCCCTCGTGGAGGCCGGCGGCCTGACGGTCCTTATCGACGCGGGGCCCGATTTCCGGAGCCAGATGCTCCGCGCGGGAGTCGGCCACCTCGACGCCATCCTGCTGACGCACAATCACAAAGACCATACGGGCGGGCTCGACGACGTGCGTTCGCTCAACTACATCGACCGCAAGGCCGTGGAGATCTACTGCGAGCCCAAGGTCGAGGAGACGATCCGCCGCGAATATGCGTACGCCTTTGCTACGCCCAAGTATCCCGGCTCGCCGGAATGGAATATCCACCGCATCGGGAATGAGCCCTTCGAGGTAGTCTCGAATGACGGGTATGAGCTGGAATGGGTACACGACGTGGGGTATTTTTACCGTCCGGTGGAAGGTCCTGTCCCGCCGCCGCGCCGGGTGACGGTCATCCCGATCCGCGGCTACCACGACACGATGCCGGTCCTTGGCTTCCGCTTCGGCGACATTGCCTATCTGACGGATATGAGCCGCCTCCCGGAGGAGGAATTCGTGAAATTACAAGGACTGAAACACCTGACCCTCAATACAGTAGGTTACAAGAAACACCATTCGCACTTCAGCCTGGACGAAGCGCTGGAGTTGGCGGGGCGTATCGGAGCCGCACACACCTGGCTCACCCATCTCTCTCACACCTTCCCCGCCCACGAAGCCTTCAGCGCTGACCTCCGCCGCCTCTGCGCCGAGCGCGGCATCGCCTCGGAAGTCCTTCCCGCCTACGACGGACTGGTACTGGAGTAGACGCCCCCACTTTCCGAGGTTCCGCACGTTTTACCGTAAATTCGCCCGGAACCTATATTCCGGCACCGAGGTTCCGCACGTTTTGCCGTGAATTCGCCCGGAACCTACCGCCATGTACTATATGGTACCTTCGAAAGGAACGAATTATAGTACCGCCTGTCGCCCGTGACCTCCTCGCCGAGCCACTCCGGGCGCTCGAAGGCCTCGTCTTCGCTCCCGAGTTCGATTTCGGCCATAATAAGCCCGGCGTTCTCTCCGAGAAACTCGTCGATCTCCCAGCGGCGCGCCGGAGATACACTCGCCCCTTCGGGACTCGGTATGACAGCAGAGGCGGGGCTCGGTATGGCAGCAGAGGCGGGGCTCGGTATGGCAGGGAGTGCCGGCACGATATGCCGCACCTTCTCGATACGCCCGCTCTTGGTGAGCCGCATCAGGTCCTCAGCATCCCGGAGCGGGATTTCGATCTCCCATTCCGCCCGGCTCATCCCGTTCGTAGGGCCTTTAATGGTCAGGATACCCTTGTCGTCCAGAATCCGCACGCGCACGGTGTTTCCTCCGTCGTGGGCGATGTAGCCCTGCGAGATGCGATGGCTCTCCGTCACCTCGGAGCGGAACGCCTCGCTCCGCACCAGGAACTTCCGTTCCGTTTCCGTATGCATTGCATTGATACTCATAGTCTGTCAGATAGTTTAAACGAACCGTCCGCCACTGTAAAAGAGACCGTCACATCAGCCAGCGCGAGGCATCCTGTCCGGAGGCGAGCGCTTCGCGGATCTCCGTCGAGGAAATCGTCACCAGCGGGGCCTGCAGAAGTTCGATCCGGTAGGACGGATCCTCGCGGAGCAGCCGGGCCTTGAGCCGGCCGCGGTGATATCCCTTGCGGGGAAATACGGTGACACCGAATTCCCGCAGGATAACCTCGTGCTCCCGCCAGCGGGGCATACTCTCCAGATTGTCGGCGCCGATCGCCAGCGTGAACCCGTTCGAGGGCTCGCGCTCCCGCAGGGCGCAAAGGGTGCGGACGGTGTAGTGCGGCGGCTCCATTCCGAGTTCGATGTCGTCCACCCGGACCTTCCCGCCCAGTTCCGGATGGCGGGCGACGGCCTCGCGGGCGGCCTGCAGGCGATCGGCCGCCGTCGCATTGCCAGACGCGTCCTTGAACGGATTCTGCGGGCTCACGATAAGATATACGCCGTCATACCGCTCCACAAGCAGTCGCAGGATGGCGAGATGCCCGATGTGAAGCGGATTGAACGATCCGGAATAGACGGCGATACGCATCGGTTACTCCGCCAGGAAGGCGGCCACCATCTCCTCACTCTCCCGGAAGGCCTTCTCAAGGTCGTCGTTGATGAGGATCCTGTCGAACTTCGGGGCGTAGGTCATCTCCTCGGCGGCCTTGGCGACACGCTCTTCGATGGCCTCGGGAGTATCCGTCCCGCGGGCGACGAGACGCCTGCGCAGTTCCTCGACCGACGGGGCCTGGATGAAGACCGACAGCGCGGCGTCGCCGAAATATTTCTTGAGGTTGACGCCGCCCTTGACGTCCACGTCGAAGGCAATGGCGTGACCCTTGGACCAGATGCGGTTGACTTCGCTCTTGAGGGTGCCGTAGAAACGGTCCTCGTAGACTTCCTCGTATTCGACGAATTTGTCGTCCCGCACCAGGAGCCGGAAGATGTCCGCGCTGTAGAAGAGGTATTCCACCCCGTCTTTCTCCTCGCCCCTGGGCGGCCGGGAAGTGGCCGAGACGGAGAATTCCACATCGTCGCGTTTGCGGAGGATATTGCCCACGATGGTGCTTTTGCCGGATCCGGACGGCGCCGAGAAAATGAGAACTTTGCCTGCCATAGGTCGATAGGAATTAATCTTTGCAAAGGTAATAAGAAAAAGATTTCGGGGCAAGTCCGGAATGAGAGGGAAACTATTTGAAAATTCTTTAAAAATGATTAAATTTGCGTCGCTTTGAATTGAGAAACATTATAACCCAATAATTATTGTTATGGTATCTTACAAAGAACTGGGCCTTGTGAACACCCGTGAAATGTTTGCCAAGGCCGTCGCAGGCGGTTACGCCATCCCTGCATTCAACTTCAACAATATGGAGCAGCTCCAGGCCATCATCCAGGCCAGCGCCGAGACCAAGTCTCCCGTGATTCTCCAGGTCTCCAAGGGTGCTCGCAACTATGCGAACCAGACGCTTCTCCGCTATATGGCCGAGGGTGCCGTCGAGTACGCCAAGGAACTGGGCTGGGAGCATCCCCAGATCGTTCTCCATCTGGACCACGGCGACAGCTTCGAGCTTTGCAAGAGCTGCGTGGATATGGGCTTCTCCTCTGTGATGATTGACGCTTCTTCCCTCCCTTATGAGGAGAACATCGCTCTCACCAAGAAGGTCGTCGATTATGCGCATCAGTACGATGTGACCGTCGAGGCCGAGCTCGGCGTGCTGGCCGGTGTCGAGGATGAGGTTGCCTCCGAGGTCTCCCATTACACCAAGCCCGAGGAAGTGATTGACTTCGCCACCCGTACCGGTTGCGATTCCCTCGCCATTTCCATCGGAACGAGCCACGGTGCCTACAAGTTCAAACCCGAACAGTGCACCCGCGACCCCAAGACCGGCCGCCTCGTCCCTCCGCCGCTCGCTTTCAACGTGCTGCACGAGATCGAGAAGAAGCTGCCCGGCTTCCCGATCGTCCTCCACGGCTCCTCCTCCGTCCCGCAGGAGTATGTCGACATCATCAACGCCAACGGCGGCAAACTGCCCGACGCGGTGGGTATCCCCGAGGAGCAGCTCCGCGAGGCCTCCAAGAGCGCCGTCTGCAAGATCAACATCGACAGCGACAGCCGTCTGGCGATGACCGCCGCCGTCCGCAAGGTCTTCACCGAGAAGCCCGGCGAGTTTGACCCGCGCAAATACCTCGGCCCCGCCCGCGACGAGATGAAGAAGCTTTATATGCACAAGATCGTCAACGTGCTCGGCTCCGACGGCAAAGCCCTCTAATCCTTAAAATATATTCCAATCATGGCACAGATCAATTTAGCCAAATACGGTATTACCGGCGTCAAGGAGATTCTTTACAATCCCACTTACGAGGTCCTCTACAATGAGGAGACCAAGCCCGGCCTCGAAGGCTACGACAAAGGCCAGGTCACGGAACTCGGCGCCATCAACGTGATGACCGGCATCTACACCGGCCGTTCGCCCAAGGACAAATACATCGTCTACGACAAGACCACCAAGGAAGGCGCCCCCGGCGAAATCTGGTGGGACACCGAAGGCTACCACAACGACAACCACAAGATGTCGGAAAAGACCTGGAAGGTCGTCAAGAAACTCGCCCAGAAGCAGCTCAGCGGCAAGCGCCTCTTCGTAGTGGACGGTTTCTGCGGCACCCACGCCGACACCCGGATGAAGGTCCGCTTCATTATGGAAGTCGCCTGGCAGGCCCACTTCGTCACCAATATGTTCATCCGTCCGAAGAACCAGAAGGAATTCGACCAGGAACCCGATTTCGTCGTCTACTGCGCCGCCAAGGCCAAGGTCGAGAACTACAAGGAGCTCGGCCTCCGCAGCGAAACCTGCGTCGCTTTCAATGTCACCTCCCGTGAGCAGGTCATCCTCAACACCTGGTACGGCGGCGAGATGAAGAAGGGTATGTTCTCGATGATGAACTACTACCTTCCTCTTAAGGGAATCGCAGCTATGCACTGCTCCGCAAATACCGACATGAACGGCGAGAATACCGCTATCTTCTTCGGTCTTTCCGGAACCGGCAAGACTACCCTCTCTACCGATCCGAAGCGTCTCCTTATCGGTGACGACGAACACGGCTGGGACAACAAGGGTGTCTTCAACTTCGAAGGCGGCTGCTACGCTAAGGTCATCAAGCTCGACAAAGAGTCCGAGCCCGATATCTACAACGCAATCCGTCGCGACGCCCTCCTCGAGAACGTAACAGTAGACAAGAACGGAGTTATCGACTTCAACGACAAGAGCGTTACCGAGAACACCCGCGTCTCCTACCCTATCTACCACATCGAGAAGATCGTCCGTCCGGAGAGCCAGGGCCCCGCAGCAAAGCAGGTCATCTTCCTTTCCGCAGACGCATTCGGAGTTCTTCCTCCGGTCTCCATCCTTACCCCCGAGCAGACTAAGTACTACTTCCTCAGCGGATTTACCGCCAAGCTCGCAGGTACCGAGCGCGGAATTACCGAGCCTACTCCTACCTTCTCCGCCTGCTTCGGCCAGGCCTTCCTTGAGCTTCACCCGACCAAGTACGCCGAGGAGCTCGTAAAGAAGATGAAGAAGAGCGGCGCAAAGGCCTACCTCGTCAACACCGGCTGGAACGGAACAGGAAAGCGTATCTCCATTAAGGATACCCGCGGAATCATCGACGCCATCCTCAACGGCTCGATCGACAAGGCTCCTACCAAGAAGATTCCTTTCTTCGATTTCGAAGTCCCTACCAAGCTTGAGGGAGTTGATACCGGAATTCTCGATCCTCGCGACACCTACGCAAAGCCCGAGGAGTGGGAAGTCAAGGCAAAAGACCTCGCTGGCCGCTTCATCAAGAACTTCAAGAAGTACGAGACCAACGCTGCAGGCAAGGCCCTCGTAAAGGCTGGTCCTAAGGTTGACTAATCCTCACCTTATTATTATAAAGGATGATCGTTTCGGTCATCCTTTTTTTGTATATTTGTGTGGTATGGGCGAGCTACAGACAGAGATAAAGTTTCTGAAGGGAGTAGGACCTAAAAGGGCCGAGCTCCTGCAAAAAGAATTGGGGATCGCGACTATCGGCGATCTGATACGCCTGTACCCTTTCCGATACATAGACAGAAGTTCTATCCAGAGCATCGCTTCGGTAAGCCAGGATGTTGCCTCTATTCAGATTCAGGCGAAGGTAGTGAGCCGCGCGCTTTACGGCCCCGGCGGATCGATAGTCAAGACCGATGAGGAGAAGATTCACTTCAATGCCGCTAAGAGACTCAGCGTAATTGTTGAAGACCAGACCGGCAGGATGGAGATGGTCTTCTTCAAGGGAATAAAGTGGAACTACGAAAGACTCGCTCCCGGTCTTACTTTCATTTTCTTCGGAAAGCCTTCGGAATTCAACGGCCGTTACAATATAGTACACCCCGAGGTGGACGTCCCCCAGGAAGGCAATATGTCCCAGGGCGCTCTTACGGGAGTCTATCCCAGTACCGAGAGGCTTAAGACCGCCGGTATTACCGGAAAGGTGATGTGTAAGATGCAGAGTGCGGCGCTCGCCCTCTGCCTGCCGGAAATCACCGAAACCCTGCCGGACTACGTGATGGGCGAGCTGGGCCTCTGCGGCCTCCAGTATGCCCTGAAAAATATTCACTTCCCCGCCGATACCTACGCTCTTCAGAAAGCTACCCGCAGGCTTAAATTCGAGGAACTGTTTCTGCTCCAGCTGAGCCTTCTCAAACAAAAGTACATACGCTCCAGGGCAGACAACGGTATAGTGATGCCTAAGGTCGGGCCGGACTTCAACGCCTGCTACAATTCTCTCCCTTATCAGCTTACCGGAGCTCAGCAGCGCGTCATTAAGGAAATAAGGGAGGACCTGATGTCCGGACACCAGATGAACCGCCTTCTTCAGGGCGATGTAGGCTCAGGAAAGACCCTGGTCGCTGTCCTTAGCTGTCTTCTCGCAACGGGAAACGGCTATCAGACCTGTATTATGGCCCCTACCGAGGTCCTCGCCCAGCAACACTACGCCAATATATGCAAGTATCTTTCGAATACTTCGGTAAAGTGTGCTCTTCTGACCGGTTCTACCGGAACTAAAGACCGCAGGGAGATTCATTCCGGACTGGAAGACGGATCGATAGGTCTGCTGGTCGGGACCCACGCCCTGATCGAGGACAATGTAATCTTCAAGAATCTCGGTCTGGCGGTAATCGATGAGCAGCACCGCTTTGGGGTAGACCAGAGGGCTAAACTTTGGTCCAAAGGACCGGAAGGCATACCGCCCCATGTCTTAGTGATGACAGCGACCCCTATCCCGCGAACTCTCGCAATGACCGTCTATGGAGACCTGGACGTCTCGGTGATAGACGAGATGCCGCCGGGACGCAAGCCCGTGAGGACAACCTTACACACCCCGGCAAAAATGCCGGCGGTGTATAACTTCATGCGCTCGGAGATTGCGAAGGGGCGGCAGGTTTTCGTCGTCTATCCTATGATATTCGAGAACGAGAAACTGGATCTCAGCAACCTCGAGCGCGGGTACGAAGACATAATGAAGGAA
>JAEEGG010000860.1_pt1 | contig 87652 bp, 65 predicted proteins | sample 9134161 | NCBI WGS metagenome assembly JAEEGG01 (sample SAMN16246543, study PRJNA631951) | gut metagenome | biome: gut microbiome; feature: rumen; material: CR-attached | host: Bos | place: Iran: Karaj | collected 2018-10
GCTCGCTGTAGACCTTGCTGGCGGTGTCGAAGCCGAAGGACGTCTCGATGAACTTGTTCTTCAGGTCGCCGTCGATGGTCTTCGGGCAGCCGATGACCTGGATCGGGATGTTTTTCGCCTTGTAGTACTCGGCGAGCAGGCAGGCGTTGGTGTTGGAGTCGTCTCCGCCGATGATCACGAGGGCGGAGATGCCGAGCGCCTTGCAGTTCACCGCGCCCTTGTCGAACTGCTCGACCTGTTCGAGCTTGGTGCGGCCGGAACCGATCATGTCGAACCCGCCGGTGTTGCGGTAGGCGTTCATGAACTCGTCGGTGATCTCGACATAGTCGTTGTCCACGAGCCCGCTCGGGCCGCCCTTGAAACCGAACATGCGCGAAGCCTTGTTCAGCGACTTGATGCCGTCGTAGATGCCGGCGATGACGTTGTGGCCGCCGGGGGCCTGGCCGCCGGAGAGGATGACAGCCACGTTTACGGGCTTGCCTTCGCCCGCGCCGCCCGCGCTGAACTTCAGGTCTGGCATGTTGCTGGTGGACGGGAAGAGGGCGGCGATCTTTTCGGCGTCGGCGAACGCGGCCAGCGGGGTGCCTTTTTCGACCTTCACGGACGCGCCGGAACGCAGCGCGGGGGGAAGTTTCGGAGCGTATTCACTACGGACCTGCTGGAGCGGGGAAATCATCTTGGACATGGTTGCAATCTCCTGATATGGATGATGGTTTGTGGTTTGGAATTTTGGTTAATCTAAATAATATAATGCCTTTTAGCGCCTTTTTCAAGTCCGCGCCCCCGCCTTCCGCCGCAGAAACCGGAAAAAAAAGGCGTGATACGGAACGCTGGTGGACGATATTGCGTGCGTCGACGCTTTTCTCCTCGCACACACCAGCCCTACGTGAGAGCATCGAAAAGCCGTCTCCCAAAAGGCTTTTCCCGCGCATACACGCAAGTTTCAGTTAAAAATACTCCGTTTAACTGAAACTTGATTGTTGAAGGTACGTTCAAAAACTATGAGCCCGTTTCATTCCTTGAAATCTGTGCATTGCGGATAGGAGTTGAGAAGATCGAACGGTTCTTTCTCCGACAATACAGGAGGTTTGAAACCATCGAAAAGCCGTCTCCCGCGTACACGCGCAAGTTTCAGTTAAAAATACTTCGTTTTAACTGAAACTTGGATCGGTTTTGCTGAACTCAACTGTTTTGTCTGATTTCGCCTGAATTCGTTTGTTGTTCTTGCCCCGGTTCCAATGTTTTCCCTGATTCGCCCGTTTCTCCTCTTGCAATCTTTTCTTTTGCGTGGTATAGTTATGACAATACACCGCCGCTCGAACGCTTGGGAAACTTTTATTCATGAAAAAAACAACGCAAACTCCTGCTGATCGCCGGAGACGCCGGGGCGCCCTTTCTCTGTTCGCCGGTCCGGCTTGGCGCCTGCGGCAGATTATGCTGTAAATTCATGAGGGAGTGGCAGATATGAATCACATTTATATTCTTGAAGCCGACCCGACCACGTTCGGCGGGATCCAGCACTTTGTCCGCAATCTCGCCTCTTATTTTCCGCAGGATCAGGTGACATTGCTCGCCTATTACGGAGAACTTTCCGGCATCAAACCGGTCGATGCCCCGCTCCGGATAATCCTCGAACACGGGTCTTTCCTGCGTCGGGGGTACCGTTCCCCTTCCGCAAGGATACGGAATCTTGCGCTGCTGCTCGATATCCCGCGCATCCGGCGCAAGCTGGAACAGCTGCTTCATGGCGACACGCTGGTCCTGAACTCCGCCTTTGCGATGTATTTTCTCTGTACGCCCAAACTCCTGCGCGAAAACCGGATCGTTCTGGTCCAGCACACCTGCACGCGCATGATGAAACGCAGAGCCTTCGATTTCGGCGGAGTGTTTCAAAAGGCGAAGATTACCTGTTTCAGAAAATATGTCGGGACCTTTGTCATGCTTTCGTCCCGGGAACACGAGGAGTTTCGCCAATGGCTGCCCCTCGAACAGAAAAATACGCAGGTCATCCGCCATGCCATGAGGTTTCCGGCGGATCTTCCGGAGCAGTTTCCGCGTTCCGCCGCCGTCCTTGCGCGGCTGATCCCGCTGAAACGGATCGACCGCGTCATCGCCACGGCAAAATTGCTTCCGGATGTCATCTTCAATATCTACGGCACGGGACCGCAGGAACAGGAACTGAAAAAGCTGGCTTCCGGCATAAGCAATGTCTGCTTCAAAGGATATACCAACGACATCGACAAGGTCTTCCGCGACAATTCCATTCTGCTGATCACCAGCGATTACGAAGGATACAATGTCGGCGGAATCGAAGCATGTGTTTACGGGCGTCCGGTCATTGTGCTTGACACCTACCCTGCCGCCGGCGACCTCGTCGAAAACGGAAAGAGCGGCATCGTGCTCAAGGATTATTCAGCATCAGCCCTGGCCGCGGCGATCAAAAAGGTGCTGGCAGATCCAGCTCATTACCGTGAAGGAGCATTGAAACACCGGGACCTTTACGATATATCGTCCGTCCGAAATGCCTGGCGGGCGCTCCTTTTGAGAGAGGATTGTGAAAAATGACCACACCGGTACAAGTCTCTGTTCTGATTCCCGTTTACAAGGCGGAGAAACATATCGCGCGCTGCGCAAAATATCTTTTTGAGCAAACTTTTGATTCCATCGAATTCGTTTTTGCGGATGATGCCTCCCCGGACAACAGCATGAAAAATCTGCAGGATATGCTGGATCGATATCCGGCTCGGAAGGATTTCGTAAAGATCATTCGTCACAACAGAAACCGGGGGGTTGGAAAAACACGCCTGGATCTGCTCTTTTCCGCATCCGGGAAATATATTGTCTGGTGCGATGCCGATGATTATCTGGCGCCGGATGCTGTCGAGAAGTTGTTTCATGCGGCAGAAGACGGAAATGCGGATATTGTTTCTTCCAATTTCCGTGATGTTTTTGCCGACGGTTCCATAAAGGAAAGGAAGAGATTTCAATGGAACGGGATTGTTTTCTGAAGAGGATGCTGCAAGGGAAGGAGCTCCCTTACCTCTTTCTCATTTTTGCCAGACGGGATCTGTATATGAAAAACCGGTGTTTTCCATACATGGGAGTTAATTACGGTGAAGATTACGGCCTCGTGCCTAGATTGCTCTTCCATGCGAAAAAGATTGTCTTCCTTCCCGATGTTTTTTATTCCTATGTTTACGAGAATCCGCAAAGATATTGCAGCTGTTGGAAAAGTTCGTATCCGGAAGAGCGAACGAGAATCTATGAAAAATATGAGCTCTTCTGGGAGCCGCAGTATCACCATGATCTGCGGCTCAACAAAATTCATGAAAAATGTGATTTCTACCGGATGTATGCACTGTCGGACCACCCGGGAAAGGAGGATCTGATCAAAATCAATTCGTGGTGTCCGGAAATCTCTTTCCTTTCGTTGATCAGGGAAGCCAGACTGCCCTATATCCCCCTCATTCTGCTGGCATACATGCGCTTGCCCGGAGAGATGTCCTTGTATGCTTCAGCATGCAGAGATCTTTACCGTTGGCTGATCCGCATGAAGAGCGTGTAATATGAATCTCATCAACATTCCCTGTTCTGTACACTTCGATGTGACCGTCGCGCTGAACAGCGATCCGCTGCAGCCGGAACATCCCGATCTCATTCTCAAGCAAATTAAGGCGCAGCACGGCTTCTGGGGACCGTGCCGGAACACGATCAACGCGGACCCGTTTCTGTTTGTCCATGACGGAAAGATTTTCCTTTTCTATGAGGAAATGGGGCTGATCTACACCCACGGCAAGATCAGGATGATCTCATCTGCCGACCTCGAACATTGGAGTGAACCGGTCGATGTTCTGCCCGAACCGTGGCACTTGTCCTATCCCTTTGTCTTTGAGGCGGAAGGGAATATCTGGATGATCCCCGAGTGTTACCGGAGCGGCGGGGTGCGGCTCTACTCCGCCGAAGATGATTCCCTGCGGCACTGGAAGTTTGAAAGATTTCTGCTCCGCGGTGAACGCCTCGTTGATTCCTCGGTCTGCTTCAGGGAGGGCGTTTATTACATGCACTGCTGTTCCATGGAAAACGGCAAAAACATTCTCCGCCTGTTTACGGCGGAACATCCCGCGGGTCCATGGCAGGAACACCCATGCTCCCCGGTGGCGGAAAGCCGCAACGGCGGATCGCTCTTTGAACACGAAGGAAAACTCTGGCGCTTTGCCCAGCGGTCCGACATCCATTATGGCGACGGGCTCGATCTCTTTGAGATCAGCCAAATGACCCCTGACAAATATGAGGAATGCCTCGTCCGCGACCATTTTCTCCGCAAGGGACACCATTACAATGTCGTGCAGTTTCAGAGCAAGACCGTCACGGCGCGGAGCCATGCTTTTCTTTCCTTCATGGTCCTGGAGTTCTGCCGCCGGCTCCGGCACGTTCTGTCCTGAAAAAGCGAAAAGTTCGAAGCGCTGAAGTGGATCATGCGGAGCAATCTCCATTCATGCGACTACGCATCGCCCGTCGAGTACTGCACTGACATGCTGAAGTGGCTGTGGCGGGATCTGGAAAAGGCGTGGCTCCAGTTCGTGAACTGGCTTCCCTGGTAAGCCGCCTTTTTTGCATCACTTTGCCTTTCTTGCCTCACCTTGCCATCCTTGCCTTTCTTGCCTTACCTTGCCTCACCTGTAAAGGATTCGATTGTCACTTTTTTTATGAGGGTAAAAAAACATGTCTAGTTTCAGTTAAAAGTACTTCGTTTTAACTGAAACTTGGATCGGTTTTGCTGAACTCAACTGTTTTGTCTGATTTCGCCTGAATTCGTTTGTTGTTCTTGCCCCGGTTCCAATGTTTTCCCTGATTCGCCCGTTTCTCCTCTTGCAATCTTTTCTTTTGCGTGATATAGTTATGACGAAATACCAACTCTCCTTAATTGGGAAAAGCCTTGTTCATGAAAAGAAGCCGCAAACTCCTGCTTATCTCGCTGGGCATTCCGGTGATATGCGTCCTGCTGATCGCCGGGCTCGTCGCGCTCGCGGTACTGACCCGTTCCGACCCGGTATTCGACTACGACGACCCGGAATCCCTGTGGGAGCTCGCGGAATGCACGGAACGCTACATCGTCCAGACGACGGACAGGGGCTCGTCCGCCCGGAAGGAAGCGCTGAAAGTGTTGGAGGACATTGCGTTGCTCGAAGTCTCCGAGGAGGAGAAAGCCCGCCTCATCCGTGAACGCTTCCCGGAGGAATCCTTCTGGACCGAGGATCTGAAAGCTCTGCAGAAGCAGGCGGAATCGGGCGACGCCGAGGCACAATTTCAGCTCGGATGCTTTTATTCGTTGAGGCAGGACGTCCGTGCCTCCGATGCAGACCTGGACCGCGGCAAATGTGTCATGAAATCCCATGCGATGGCGTACAAGTGGTTCCGCAAAGCCGCCCAACAGGGCCACGCGAAGGCGCAGAGCCGGATTGTCAGAAGCATGTTCTTCGGTCATCCGGCATACAAAAACGTCGAGGACGTCGATGCTCGCACCCTGACACCCGTGATCGAAAAAACGCTCGTACGCGAAGCCGACGACTGGCAGACCAAAGCGGCCATGCAGGGCGATCCCGATGCACTTTGTGCAGAGCTCGGCTCGGATGAGGATGAAGAACGGAACAGAAGGACCGCCCTCGCGATCTTCCGCGAAGCAGCCGAGCAGGGCGACGTCGAGGCGATGCTCTCGACGGCATCCCTGCTGGAGTATTTCGACGACTTCGACGGCGCCGCCGAATGGTACCGCAAGGCCGCCGAACTCGGTAACGTGTCCGGCATGGTGTCATACGCGGAATACCGTGAAAAAATGATGGAGCCGGACGATGAGGATACCGTCCCCAAGGACTGGGAATGGCGGCAGAAGGCATACGATGCCGCCATGAAGCAGCTGGACGAGGGCAGCGCCAGGGGGATCCGGAAAGTCAGGGAACTCTCTGTGCCTGTTTTTCTGGAGAGACTGACCGGAGGGGAAAGCGAAGAGGCGTTCGCAGCACGGGTCATGCCGCGGCTGTGGGAACTGATCGAACGGCACGGCGACTACGAAGACGCGCCCCAGGTCATCCGGCACCTGATGGGGATCGCCGGACTGGACTACGGCACGCTCGACCGCCTGTTCGCGGAGCTTGGCATGTATCTGTATCAGAAGAGATACGCGGATCATCTGCTGGACAGCGATACGCCGGCGGAACAGGCCGAGGGCGTCAGGCTGCTCCGCAAACTCGCCGGATTCAGCTATCTCGAGGCGCGACGCCGGCTTGCAAAGTGTTATCTGGAAGGGACCGGCGTACCGAAGGACAAGGCGGAAGGCGTCAGACTGCTGCGGACAGCTGCGGGAAAAGGCGATGTTGTCGCAATGCGCCTGCTGAGCAACTGTCTCCGCACCGGCGACCCGCCGAAAAATTGGTTCGAGGCGCTTCGATGGGAGCTCCGGGCGGATACCTATTCGACGCATTATGATTCCGTCCCCGAATACGTGATCCACCAGGTGAAGAACGCGGCCGAAAACGCCTGGGACGATCTCCGGCGGCGTTGATCCGCGGTAGATTTGAACCGGCAACCACACCATACCGCACAATGTCACTCCATGATCTGCTCAGGAGAAAATCTCTAGTTTCAGTTAAAAAATGTTTGTTTTAACTGAAACTAGCGCGTGTGCGTGGGAGGAGGCGGGCCTCCACTGCGGCAGCGTCCGGCTTCGCCCGGGCACAAATCAAGGCAAAAGCAAGATTCAAGGTGAGGTGAAAACATAAAACTCTAGTTTCAGTTAAAAAGAATTTGTTTTAACTGAAACTAGCGCGTAGCACGTGTGCGCATGAAACCGGAAACCGTTTTTGCAAGAATCAAGCGTGTGCGCGTGAAATCGGAAACCGTTTTTTGCAGAAATCAAGCGTGTGTTTTCGGCGAATCGCGCCCTGTTGAATTGAAAAATACGGAAAAAGATGCTATAGTAATCTTCAAACAACAAAGGATTAACCGACATGAGCAATTTCCCGCAGATGGAATGCCGCGCGCCGCGGTTCCGCGCCCTGATCCCATTTTTCGTCTTCATCGTGTTCTACCTCGGTCTTTCGATCTGGGCACGCGATTTCTACAAAGTGCCGATGCCGACCGCGTTCCTGGTGGCGTCGGCGGCCGCGCTGGTGCTGGACCATAAGCGCCCGCTCTCCGAAAAGGTGGAGATCTATGCCCGCGGCATGGGCGAACCGAACATCATGATCATGTGCCTAATCTTCATTCTGGCGGGGGCGTTCGCGTCCACGGCGAAGGGCATGGGCGCGGTCGACGGCGCGGTAGCGATCGCCCGCGCGGTCGTGCCGGATTCGCTGATGCTGCTCGGAATGTTCCTGGTTTCGAGCTTCATCTCGCTCGCCGTGGGGACGAGCTGCGGCACCATCGCGGCGCTGACGCCGATCGCCGCCGGACTTGCGGGCGGGCTGTCCATCCCCCCGGCGATCCTGCTCGGCGCGATCGTGGGCGGCGCCATGTTCGGCGACAACCTCTCCATGATCTCCGACACGACCATCGCCGCCACACGCACGCAGAACATCCCCATGCGCGACAAGTTTCGCCAGAACATCCTGCTGGTCCTGCCGGCATTCGCCGTGACCTCGGCGATCTATCTTTTCTGCGGCGGCAAGGCGCAGGCGGCCGAGGCGGCGCAGGCCGTGACCTGGTCGAACGCGTTCGCGGTTCTGCCATATCTGCTGATCCTCGTCTTCGCGCTGCTTGGCTGGAACGTGATGCTGCTGCTTTTCGCCGGGACCGTGCTCGCCGGGATCACCGGGATCATCAACGGCGCGTTCGATTTCTGGGGCATGCTCGACCTGGTCGGGAAAGGCACGCTCGGCATGTCGGAGACGCTCATCGTAGCCATCCTCGCGGGCGGCCTGCTCCAGACCATCCGGCGCAACGGCGGCATCGGCTACATCATGGAGAAGATCAGGAAGCCGGTGCATTCCGCGCGCGGATGCGAATTCGGCGTGCTGGTCCTCGTGGCCGTCATCAACCTCTTTACGGCGAACAACACCGTGGCGATCGTGATCGCGGGTCCGATCGCGCGCGAGCTCTCCGAGCAGTACCATTGTTCCGGCAAGCGCATCGCGAGCATCCTGGATACCGGGTCCTGCGTGGTGCAGGGCATGATCCCGTACGGCGCGCAGATCCTGATCGCCGCGGGCGTGGCGCAGACCTCGAACCTGGACGTGTCGTCCCTCGGGCTGGTCGGGTCGCTGTTCTATCCGATCCTCCTCGGCATCTGCCTGATCGTCGCCATCGCCGTCCACCGGGAAAAATCGCCCGCGACCGCCGCCTGAACAGACAAAGCGTTTTGACAAAAAAGAACCTCGGCTATCATCTGCAATCTGCTGAGGTTCTGTCGTTTCCAAATTGGAGCCAGCTCTCGGATTCGAACCGAGGACCGACGGTTTACAAAACCGTAGCTCTACCGCTGAGCTAAGCTGGCATCAATACTTTTTCGGACCGCGTTGTCCAGACGTTTCCGAACGGTTTCTCGCGGGCCGGACTTGAGTTCCAAGCCCTATTAATATGGCATATTTTTTCCAAAAGTCAAACACTTTCGCTTTCTTTTTCGCGTTTTCGTGATATAGTATGATATTATATTTGTCCCGATTCGTCAGAATCGAAGAAGAAAACATGGAAAGGCTGCCCCTCTACGATGTCTGAACGCTGGCTGATGATCGCCGACGCACATTTGACCTGCCGCGAGCCGGAAGACGGATTTTTCCGGATGCTCGACGGCGTGTCGCGTCTGCCCAAAGACATCGGGATCATCTTCCTCGGCGACATCTTCGATCTGTGGATCGCGCTGCGCGGGTACGAAAACGACGAACACCGGCGTTTCCTTGAGTGGTGCCGCAAGGAAAAAACGCGCCGCCAGATCGTGTTTCTGGAGGGTAACCACGAATTTTTCGTTGCAAAGACCTATCCGGACGCATTTTCGTATTCGAGCGAGGATTCGTACGAGGACGGCGTGCTGCAATGGCTCCACGGCGACCGCATCAACAAGAAGGACTACACCTACACGCTGCTGCGGTTCATTCTCCGCCATGTCCTGACGCGGTGGTTCCTGTGGTGTATCGGCCCCACGTTCGGCCCGACGTTCGCGCATTACGTCCGCGAACGTCTCCGCACCACAAACCAGGCGCACAAGCAGTTTTTCCCGGAACCGATCGCGCTCAAATTCCTCTCCTCGTGCCCGCCGGATTCTGTTGTCTTCGTCGGGCATTTCCACGACCGCCTCACGAAAACCGCGGATGGCAGGACGCTGGAAGTGCTTCCGGCATACGCCGATTCGTCCGAACTTGTGTATTACGATCCGTCGACGCGGGAGCTTACGGTATTCCCGGCGGACCGCATCGGCGAACTTTGCGGCAACTCCTTGAAACAGGAGGCGGCTGAATCATGAAACGCCTCATGTATCCCGGCAGTTTCGATCCGGTCACAAACGGGCATCTGGATGTCATCCGGCGCGCGGCGCGCATCGCGGACGAGGTACTTGTGGCGGTCGCGCGCAATTCGGAGAAATCCCCGCTCTTCACGACGGACGAGCGCATCGAGCTCATCCGCACGGTCACGGCGTCCATCCCGAATGTCCGCGTCGTCACGTTCACCGGACTGCTCGCCGACGCCGTATCCGCGTTCGAAGTCTCCGCGGTCATCCGCGGACTCCGCGCCGTTTCCGATTTCGAGTACGAATTCCAGATGGCGCTCATGAACCGCGAGCTGAATCCGGCCTGCGAAACGCTCTTCATGATGCCCAGCCCGGAATACTCGTTCCTGAGTTCGCGCCTGATCCGCGAGATCGCATCCTGCGGCGGTTCCGTGTCCGCGTTCGTGCCGCCGGAAGTCGTCAACGCCATCCGCAACAAAATGGAGCAAGCCAGATCATGATCAAGATCAATACTTCGCATATCCTCCCCGATACCCCGTATCTGCTCGACGGCACGGAATCCGCCGAGATTCTGGAGCTTCCGCCGGATGCCGATCCGCCGCTCGCACCCGCGGGCGACATTGCGTATCATCTTTCGGCGGTCATGGCCGGAGCCGATCTCATCGTGACCGGCAGGGCGTCCGTCCCGCTCGCCACGGTCTGCGCGCGCTGTCTCGACGACATCCGCGTGACGATCGCCGTCAAGGACCTGTGTTTCCATTTCGAAAAGGTCCGCGATCTGGAAGTCGATCTCACGGACGATGTGCGCGAAGAACTCCTTCTCGCCGTTCCGTCCTGTTTCTACTGTTCCCCGGATTGCAAAGGCATCTGCCCGATGTGCGGCACGAACCTCAACCACGGGTCGTGTTCCTGCGACACACGACAGGCGGAACCCGAACCGGACGCCGCCGCGCCGTCGCCGTGGGATCAGCTCGACGCCTTGAACCTCGCGCCGGAAAAGCCCGTGAAAAAAGCAAACGTGAAGAAAATGACAGCGAAGTCTTCAGCGGCAAAACCGGCCGCGAAAAAGGCCAACACGAAGCCCCCGACTCAAAAGTCCGCGGCAAAGAAAAAGTCAAAAGAATAAAAGCAAACAGTTTTTTGCTTTCTTTTCCCTCCGAACTTCACTTTTTTTGCTTTCTTTTCCGGCGATTGTTGCAACTAAATTCAAATCATCTATCGAAAGATTTGACGCCGCATCCGTCATTTGCAGTTTGTTTATCATAAGTCAATTGACAGAATGACGGACAGGTTTGACGAAATAACCGTCACTTTTTGACGACGGAAAAAACGGGGGGCAGGATCCTGGTTTTAATCGCAAAACAACAATCTGTTTCTAATTTATTAAATAGCGCTTGTCATTCCGTGCGATTATTTGCGTCTTTTGGGAATACAAAAACCCTCCGCCGTAACAGAAACGACGAAGGGGGGAGGACAAGTCCTCCACTGATACAGTGCGCGGCTTACGCTCGCGCACGGAGAAAAACTCCTCCACTGATACTGTGCGCGGCTTACGCTCGCGCACGGAGAAAAACTCCTCCACTGATACAGTGCGCGGCTTACGCTCGCGCACGGAGAAAAACTCCTCCACTGATACAGTGCGCGGCTTACGCTCGCGCACATGACTCAGGACGGAACGTGTGATTATTCCGGGTTGAAATCGGACTTGGAAACGCCGCAAACGGGGCAAACCCAATCTTCCGGGACGTCTTCCCAGGCGGTTCCGGGCGCGATTCCGCTGTCGGGATCGCCGACGGCGGGGTCATAGACATAACCGCAGACGCTGCAAACATACTTTTTCATGACGGAGATTCCTTTCTGATTTCGGACGTTGTTATTGAGCGGAGCGCGCGAGCAGGGCGTCGCCGACGGCTTTGCCGAGGGCCGCGCACTGGTCAAGCGCCGCCGCAGGGGGAACATATTTGACCTTCAGGCCGGGTGCGACGAGCTCGACGCCCGCGCCCTTCAGGTATTCCTCGATCTTCGCGACGGATTCGCCGCTCCAGCCGAAGGAGCCGAACGCCGCGCCGATCATGTTTTTCGGGCGAAGTCCGCGGAGGTAGGTCAGGACGTCCGCCGTGCGGGGATAGAGGTCGTTGTTAATGGTGGGGGAGCCGACGACAAGAGCGGAGGCCTTCAGCATGGCGGCCGCGGCGTCGCTCCGCGTGCAGGAGGCCAGGCAGAGGACTTGAACGCCGCATCCCGTCTCGCGGATGGCATCGGCGATCGCGAACGCCATTTTTTCGGTACTGTGCCACATGGTGTCGTACAGCACGAGGGCGTTCGGCGTGACCGCCTGTTCGGCGAATTCCTTGTACCACGCGAGCGGAGTACCCAGCATGTCGCCGCGCCAAAGCGGGCCGTGGTCGGGCGCGATGACCGCGACGTCGAGTCCGAGCCCGGGGAAGGCTTCGAGGAGTTTCAGGACCTGCGGAGAGTACGGCAGGAGGATGTTCGCGTAGTAGCGTTCGGCCTCCTCGCGCATGGTGGGCTGGTCGTTTTCGTCGGCGAATATCTTGGCAACCGCGTAGTGCATGCCGAAGCCGTCCTGGGAGAACAGGATGTTGTCGCCGGTGAGGTAGCTGAACATGCTGTCCGGCCAGTGGAGCATGCGCGTCTCGACGAACTTGAGCGAGGATTCGCCGAGTTCGATGGCGTCGCCGCTCTTCACGGGCGTGATCTTCCCGGCGAGTTCGTGGAAATGCGCCTCAAGCGCCTTTACGCCGAGTGTGGAGGCGTAGACGGCGGACGGGTTCACGCGGGCGATGGTCTCGGGCAGGGAGCCGGAGTGGTCCATTTCGGCATGGTTGGAAACGATCACGTCGATCTTCGCGGGATCGACGACGGAGGCGATGCGCTCCATCATCTCGCCAAGGAACGGGGCTTTGACCGTATCGACGAGCGTGACCTTCCGGTCCATGATGAGGAAGGCGTTATAGGTGGAGCCGCGGCGGGTGGTGTAGCCATGGAATTCCTTGAGCTGCCAGTCAATGGCGCCGACCCACCAGACTTTGGGGGAAACCCGGATCGCTTTCATCATTTTGTGCGTGTGTCCTTTCGTGAGGATATGTTGAGGATAGTTGAGTTTACGGGATCGTGAAGGCCCAGAGGCCGTGGAGATTGCAGTATTCGCGCAGGATGAGGCCGCCGCGGTACTTGACCGGGAATACGGCTTCCGGCGCTTCACCCGGTTTCAGGTATTTGCGGTGGACCATGTCGCCGTCGACGACCTCGATCCACTGGATGTAGTGCGCATCCAGCATCGGATGCGTCACCGCGCCGACCGTGACTTTCAGCAGGTCTCCGTGCGCTTCGGCCACCGGGACATGCTTTTCGCCCGCGCCATCGGAGTGATTTGCCACCATTCGGGTCATGCCGCGTCCGCAGCAGGCCGGAATGCAGTCGTCGCCTTTTTCACAGGGCTGAAGCGCCTCGAAGACAATGCCGCATTCGGCGCATTTCCAGATCGTGTTCGGTTCTTTCATTGTTTTTCCCCTCAAAAATGCAGGTCCGGACGCCTGCCCCGGAACGGCGGATCCGTCCGAGTTGATTCATGCGTCCGCGATTGTTTCAATACAGTATCACGGCAAATGAAAAAATCAAGTCCGCAACAAGGAAAAGCGGTGAAGAAAAACAAAAAAGCCGCCGGGAAGAGCGGTGAAGCCCTGCCCGACGGCAAAGGTAGGAAACGGTTATTCTCCAGTCCGCCCCGATGCGCCGTTTCCAAGGATATAGTAGGGATCTTGTTCAAGTTCGAGTTCGGAACGGACGATCCCGACTGCATCCTTCAGACGGTCGGCGGTCCCGATGTAGTTGATCGTGACCTCATGCGAGATCGCTGCGGAATTGAAAATACCGGGTGCGGTCCTCCGCCGGTACTGAAGCGCGTACGTCCCCACGGGCGCACTCGCGTAATCGCCCGTGATGATGGTGCTTTTCAGCACGGGCGCGGCCGTGTCCGGATCGACGCCGACGCGCTGGATCGCGACCGTACCGCTGCCGGACAGGGATTTCTCCGCAAGTCCGCCAAGCGCAGTATTGAGGCCGGAGCATCCGGTGAGCGAGGCAAGCATGGTTGCGGGAACGAAAAACCAAATGAAACGAATCATGTTTGAACTCCTGTTTTTGAGTTTACCTGCTGAACAGTTCCTTTATCCCGGCAAGAAGAGCGGCGCAAACCGCCCCGATGACAAGTGTGATGAACGCTTTTAATGCTGTCTTCCGCCCTGTCTGGAACGCCTCGGCGAGCGACCGCAGCGTGTCTGCCGTCTTCGCATCAATTCCGTTCGGGCAACCGTGATCGTATGAAGCGAGGATGTCGGTGAAAATAGCAGCGATCTCGTTTTTGTCTTGGTCCGTCATGTGCGTAGCCTCCCATTCATATAGGCGCGCCAGCCGAATATCTGACAGGATAGCGCGGCGATCCAGCCGAGCGGGATCACAGCGGGCCGGAAATCATACAGCGCCTCCTTCGACGCATTCACGGCCAGCCGCCAGTTTGCCCGGGTAAAATGCCAGTAGGATTTCTCCGGCAGGCTGTACTCCCAGTCATGCGGGGCGCTGGCGGCGTCCAGCGGGCGCAGCAGGGCAGAGAATATCCAGCGCGCCCACTTCGGCCAGCGCTCCGGCCCCACGCCGTTGCATGCGGCCGCGAGCTGCTCCGGCGTGGCATCCCAGAATGACCTCGGGGCAATGGCTCCAAACTCCCAGCAGAATGCCCGCCGGAAGTGTACTGTATTAACGCCGTATCGCATGAGGCAAAGCCTTAACTTAGGATGTCCGCGGTTGCGCTCGCGAACGGAGCGATTCCCGCGATCAACTCCGCCCAGGTCATGCCGAAGCGCATGGCGTCCGCCATGATCTCGACGATGCGGGTGCGCCCTTCGGTAATGACCGCCTCCGGCACTTCACGCTCACGCGCAAAGTCGATGAGGTTGGAGCTGATGCCGTTCGCCGCCGCCTGAAGGAATTCCTCCGGCGTGATCTTGTCGGTCTTGCTCGCGAGGTCTTCGATGAGTTCCGCGAACTCGCCGCGGACGCGCTGTTCCGGTGTCGGTTCGCCGTCATCCACGATGACGCCGCCCATTTCGCGGAAAGCGTCATCGTCGTAGCTTCCGTCCGGCTTGTGCATGGGAGACCGCCCTTTATAGGGGTCGGGCGGGGTCTTGAATTCGTGTCCGTTTTCGTCGTAGTAGCGTTTCATATTCTTGTCCTCCTTTAAGGTCAAACACTTTGAACGTCCAGCAGGCCGGCGCCTTCCGGGACCTCGAATGTGCCGGAGCCGACGATCAGATAACTGCTTACGGTCGCGCCGTCGTCGGACGAATATTTCACGTCCGCATCCCCGCTCGTGTTGGTCACGGTCGCGCCCAGAACGATTCCGAGATTCGTAATTGTGGAGCCGGTGATCTCGCCGATCTCGAAGGCTCGGCTTCCGCCCGATGCGCCGGAGCTGAACAGAATTTTCGTCGGGTTCTGCTCCGTTCCGCCGTATATCGTGATTCCGCCGCCCGGAGCAATCGGCGCCGCATTTGTGTTCCCCTTCAAGTCCACAATCGCGCCGGAGGAAATTGTAACCGTTCCGGCAGCACCGTCGCAAACTCCGATGACGTTGGAACCGGCTAGCCGGAGATGTCCTGAATTTAGGTATATATCCTGCGCGGAACCGTTTGCAATATTGCCGCTTATGACACTGTCAGTCATAGAGCAGGTTGTTCTTCCGATTATCATGCCGCCTCCCCTGGAACCGCCCGTGCTATTTCCGATAATCCGTGTAGAACTCAACTCAAGATAGGAAGGTATCTCTGTAAGCAGGACGCCGCCTCCGTTTGCGCCCGCCGAATTGCCGGAGATGATGGAGGCACTGACATAGCAAGATGCGCCTTGAGATACAACGAGACCGCCGCCTCTAGCTGCGGAGTTGCCGCTGATGATTACATTATTCAAATCACCAATAGTTCGTGTAAGATTTATGACAAGAGCGCCGCCATAACCACTTGCTGTATTTCCGATAAACCGACAGTCGGAGCAAATGAATTTGCCTCCTGAAAAAACAGCAACAGCACCAGCGTTATCCGCGCTGATTCCTCCTGAAAAAGAGCATCCGCTTGCACTTGCGGTTGTGCCGGAAGAAACAGCAGCAATCCTTGTACCGCCGAGATCAATCACGCTATCGCTCCCCGCGCCAGTGACTTTCTCAATATTCAGCCCGCCGCCGCTGCTCACGCTGACGGTCGAGCCGGACGGGATGAACGCGTCACCGAGGGTCATGGTGCCACCGTTGACGGCGACATCCTGAAGCGTGAGGTTCGCGACGGTGAACTTGGACGTACCGCAATCCACCTCGCCCGTCAGCGCGGTTTCGGAATAGCCATTGCCGACGATATGTTTCTCGCCGTTCGCCGTGGAGCCAGAGAGGTCGATCGTCGTACCGTTGAGCGTCGCGTCGAACGCGACATACTCCTGCGTCGCCGTGTCAATGCCGTACGGGAGCGTGCCGCTGGTCGAGCCGGACGCGTACACGACGATGTACCCCGCGACGTGATCCTCCACGGAAATGATCGCGAGGCCGTCATGGAACCTGACCGTGCAATTATTGACGCTGTCCGGCTCCAGCGGGTCTGCGAGAACAACGTTAGAATCTGTGACGACATAGCCTGTCCCGGCAACAAACAGCTCAATGTGTCCGTCAAGTCCGAATGAACGTATGGATGGCGGTTCCTCACGGCTCAGCAGCACTTTGGCGTTTGCAGCTGTGGCATGAATCTCGTATGCTTTCCCGGCACATAGCATGACGTTTGTGGTTTGATTCGCGGATGCGGTAATCGCAGGCTCAAATCCAAAGTAACGCGCCTGATCAACAGTGGAACCGCTCACGAGCGCCATGCGGTATCCTGCTGTGATATTGTTCTGCTTTGAGGCAAGCGAGGCGGAAAGTCCACTGATCGCACTTTGGGGAACGTTGGCGGCACTGATGATGCCCGAACTTGAGATACTGATGCCCGTACCGGCGTTGTCGGAATTCAGCTTGTCCTGTTTCGTGGCAAGCGAGGCGGAAAGACCTGTCACCTCACTCTGCGGAACGTTGGCTGTGCTGATTACGCCTGCACCGGAAATGGAAATACCGGTTCCTGCGTTTCCCGACCCCAGTTTGTCCTGTTTTGTAACAGCTGAAGAGGAAACGGCTGTTTGGATCATCTGTTCCGCCTGAGTGCGGGTTACAATTTCCTGATCCAGTGCGGTCGGATCGCCAAGTCCCGCTACACGATTCCGGACTTTGAAGTTCTCGATTTGAAGGACGAACATGGAGTGTCCTTCGTTATCGTATCCGACAAGTTCCCCGTTCAGGCCGGATTTTGTTCCATCATTGCCGAGCCAGGCGGCAAGCTCTTCCGTGTTCATATTGGAAATCGGAATTACAAATTCCGTGAAGCTCGCGACCTCGCCGTCAACCGTGTCAGTCACAGTATGAACAGAAATGCCGTTTGCGTCCGCAACCAGTTTGCATGCCGTACTCCGGTCAAAGTCGGAGTCCATACTCCATTGCCAGTTCGTAATGCCGTCAAACGAGGCAATCGGATAAGGTACGGCCCCTTTGTCGGATGCAAACAACCGCATTCGCAGACATACGGCGACTCCGATCGTCAGAACCGGTGCATCCGGATGAAAAACATTTGTACAGTCCCGTACCGCACCGAGCGTTTCATTCGCGACCGCATAAAAAACAATATCCTGCATATCAGTTTCCTTGTTTGAAATTGAAATTCAATTCATAATCGTAGATGACTCTGACGTTTCGTGCTTGCCATCCTCGGATGTAACTGTTCGGCGCGGTATCCGGTCCTCCGAGGCCAGAAACCGAACCGTAGCCCCACGACGCAAAAACGCCGCTGCTCAAAAAGAGCGTATTCGCCCCGGACGATACAGTCGTGCAGAGCGGATCGAAAACGTATGTGTTGTACGGGTCCTCTGTCGGGGTTCCCTCTTCGTCCCGCTCGCGCAAATCGACCGCATCAAACATGAGTTTTCCGCCGGATGCCTCCGGACAGCCGTGATGCTCCGGCGCAAGCAATACCGGCTCCCATGCGGAACGGATCGACCATCGTTCGTCCGGATCGGCAAGGCCCGTGTACTCGTAGTGCAGACAGCATTCCAGCGGGTTGTACCATCCGCCGAACTCAGTTTCGTGAAGAGTCCATTCCGGGATCGCATCATATGCCGCCTGCGGAGATGTACCGAAGCTGTGATAATCGGCGGGCGAAAAGGCATGGCACATCATGAACCCGCCGTTGGTAACGCTTACATATCGGAGCAGTTTCAGCATTCTGGTCCGCTGTGAAGCCCAGGCGGCATTCAGACAAACCTGTAATGTTCCATCGGCATAATCCTTTGGGCAGGAGTTGTTCTCCGGGACGGTTTCCGGCACGATCAGAGGTTCCGCCAGCGCCGACGCAAGGAGTTCAAATGAGCTGTAGACGACATTCCCCGCGCTGTCCGTAAAACGACGTGCATTGTATTCGTCCAAAGTATGAAGAAGGAACGCATCGAAGATATGCATAAATGAAAGCCTCCGGGAGAACCCCCGGATCTCATCGTATGCGGATTCTTTTTTTATCTCCCGGAACGGGATATTCTCCGGATCGGCATTGCCGTACCATTTCCCGGTGAGGATGTGCGCCAGATAATTGTCAATGACCGCCGCCGCGCCGGATGTCGTACAGCTTTCGTGAAATTCGGAATCCACGGCCTCCCGGCGTTCGCAGAGTGCGGAAACAAGCCCGCGCATCACCGGAAGAGGAGTGCAAAACGCCGGTTCGTTCAGATGATAGTCGTCCCACAGGCTCATCAGATCCATCTCCCGCTGATTTCGATATCGCCGCTCAGATGTGCCTGCGTTACAGTTCCGGCCGGACTGACTTTCGCCAATGTTTTGTACCAGCCCTGAACCCCGGTGACAGATGAGGAAAGGCTGTTCGCAAATCCGTACACCAGAGCCGGAGGCGTGGCCGCCGCATTATAATACACGGTCAGATAGATTGAGGCGGATTGACCCGATAAAACCGGAACTGTGCCGGCGGGCATGTTGTGAATGACATTCCCGATTCGGATTACTCCGGCATATTCATCGGACGGATCGGCGCCGTTGAAAATCCTGGCTGATGTCCCGCCGACGATTTCCACGGCAAACGCCCCGGCATATCCCGACGCAACCTGGGTTTCCGAGGCGGCGGCGCCGGTGTTTTCCGGATCCGGACCGTTCCAGCGGATGAGCTTGCCCGCGCCGGTGTCGAGGACATCCAGGAGCGGCGATGCGGACGCAAGCTTGTCGAGCTGTTCCACAGCTTCGGCCAGAGCATTGAATTTCTCGCGGAGAACATCGAACAGATTCTCGCCGGATTCCAGTCTGGGTACGATCATGCGCCGTTCTCCTCCGCGTTTTCGTACAGCGTACCGTCCCAGCCGGCCGGATCGGGCGATGCTTTGTAGATGACTTTAGCGATGTAGCGGCGCCCATCGGGATGAATCTGCCCGCCGAGGTTCAGCCAGTTCGTCACACCTACGCCGAAGTCGCCGAGCGCGGGCGTGCTGATCTTTCCGGCGCATGCGGCCGCTGCCCACGAAGCATCCCGCAATGTGCAGTGGCGGCTGAACTCCGTGATTGTGTAGCTCGGCATCAAATATGATTCACAATTCATGACCGGCATCTTCAGCAGATGCCACGCTTCGCCGAGAGAAGTGACGGCTTGCGGCGTTTTCACCCAACGATAGCTGGCGCGTTGAACAGCCGTCAATACTGGATCCGTCGCGGTCGCCCACCACGCGGGAACCTCGTCCGTCCCTTTTGCCGCGAGACAGTAGTTCCAGTTTGTCCGGTAGTCGGAATGCCGTTCCAAGGGCACGGACATAACGGATATGTCCAGCGTGTGCTCCTTCGGGCCGTGCCGTCCGATCAGAAACCGAAGATTGCTTCCGGCATTCAGATTCTCCCAGTTGAGCTCGATCTCATAGACCGGACCGCCGATCTGCCGGGTACGCCAGGAAACCAGTTCATATTCGCCCGATTTGTCCCGGTCGCCGATTGCCAGGCGGGCGCTTCGCTCCTCCACCTCTTCCCGCGTCCCGTAATAGATTTCGCGGTAGGAGGCCCCGCCGGAGTCCCTGCTCCGGACGATGCTTTTATGTTTCAGTTTCAGCATGTTCCCCTCCCTGTCTCAATTGATCGTTCCGATTTCCTCGAGTTTCTCGGCGATCTCGTCGAGCTCGGCGTTGATCTGCCTCAGGATTTCCATGATAACTTCCGCTTCCGGATCATATTCGTTCTCGGGCGTTTCCGCCTTGGCTGCCGTTTCCCCGTTCATCTCATTCTCCCGTTGTTCTTTGTTTTGTTTTTTCCTCACGCCTTAAGTTCGTCACAGCCCCGACACCTCGGCTTCGTCGCTTCTCTCCGCCTTCACGGTGAACTTCTGGTATTTTCCTTTTTCCGAGTTCAGGACTGCCGATGTGATAAGGAATGCTTTTTCCTGGAACGTCAGTGTTTCCCCGGCCTCCGGAATATTGCCGCCTTCCACGAGCCCGTCGAATTCCAGTTCCGTACGGCGGCTTGTGGCGGCGAGTTTATCTTTTCTGCCGTCTTCTCCATGAACGGATACCGTCCCGGTCAACGACGAACGCATTCGGATGTTCCGCATGGCGATGTCGAAACCGCCTCCGTCCCACCCGGAAATCAATCCTATGGCACGCATCTCAATAGCCCCTCATGGTTTCTCGGGTAAAGACCGGTTCGTCGCAGGCAACTGCGGCAAACCCCTGTCCGCGCACAGATTCCGCCGCACCGGGCAGGACCAGTTCGCCGGACGCCGTTTTCTCAAGAGAACTGCGCACAAAGGCGACACGCATTTTGAGTTTATCGGGCAGAGAGTCGCCCGCACAGCGAACCCGGGCGCGCTCTTCGCACAGGGTCAGGTTCCAGTCGCGAAGCAGCGCTTCGGCGCGTTCGGACGCGACAGGCGTTTCGTAGCGGCATCCGGCGGCCGCGTCGATTTCCGCCGCCGCGGCTTCCAGATCGGCCTGCGCCGTCGCCGTACCGGTCTCGTCGTTGCCGTACAATCCCGCATAATCCTGACCGAGGCGCACTTTCAATTCATTGATCGTGGCGTATGCCATGAGACGATCCTTTCATTTCGTTGTTGTTTGAACTGAAAAAGAAAAATGGCTGATTCCGGCGGGGAGGGAAGGGCGGAGAATCCGTACAGCGGATATCCTGTTTGCCTGCAATCAAAAAAGAAACCGCCTCCGCGCCAAGGAGATAATCGCAGCGGATTCCCCATGCCCTGTTCCCCCCCTCATCCGTCAGCCGCTTATTCCATATTCGGTCAGCCTGCGGCGGTGCCGCCGCGTCCCAGGAGATGCGGGAACAGCGCGGCCGCGTTGCCGTACGCCTCTGCGCCGAAAAGGATTCTGCCGTCCATAAAGACGTTTTCATCGTTCGGCTGGTTCAGGATCGTAAGAGATGCTTCCTTGTTCTTCAGGACCAGGATGGGCTTCAGCGCGCCGGTGAAACGGCCCAGGAACCAGTAGTTGGCGTTCGTGCCGGTAAGGCGCGGGCTGACGACCAGTTTGACCTTGTCCTTGTGGGGATTGGCGAATTCCTGATCGCTGGCGTCACGGTAGGTGTCGGAGTACAGGATTTCGCGGGCGGTATCTTCCAGCGCGGGGCCGACAATCAGGTGCGTCGGACGCGTGTTGACGGGCTGGCCGTTGTGCCCGCGGAAGGAGTACATCTGGGTGAAGAACGAGCCGAAGTTGGCGAACGTGAGAGCGTTGGTCGTGACGTTGTTGATCGTGCTCGGTCCGTACTTGCGGGAGCTGTTGTAGAAGCTGGCGCCGTCGATCCAGTTCGGCGGATTCACCAGTGCCTCGGTGAAGAGGGTGTCCCACAGCTGTTCGCCGGCCTCGCCCATGGCGGCGACCAGCGTGCCGTAAATCCCCCAGTTGTCGCTTTCGACGTCACGCACGGGAATCGCCACGGTGTCCTCCCAGGGACGTTCCACGAGGCGGATTTTGTGCGTGGCGAGGTTCTTGATCTGACGCGGGCCGAGCCATTCGCGCATCCCGGCGAAAGCGTCGAGGAACGGGATTTCCATGGCGGTGTGCTTCGGATCGCCCTCGATGTCGGCGAGGTCGCGGTAGATGGTCTCCGCGCCTTCGACGGCCTGTTTGAACTTCAGGTTGAAGCTGGTGCGCATCGCGGACAGCGTTTCATGATTGAGTTCCATGTTCTTTTTCCTTTTTCATGTTGATTGGTCTGATTCTGAACTCGGGTATTCCGGCTCAGCGCGGGCCGTTGCCGATTTCCGCCACCACGCCGTCCGGAAGGACGTCGCGGACGACGCCCGCGATTACGGCCGCCGTACCGCCCGTGAGCGTGACGGTCTGGTCGTCCTTCACGTAGCAGGTCTTGTTCAGGTCGCTCGCGGCGAACGCGCCGCTGCTGACCGGGCTGTAGAGGAACATGCCGGAACGGGTTCTGACGGTTTCGCCGCCGGCCGCGGTGTTTTCGGCACGGCCGACCACGGTGATGGAACCCGCGGACGTGGCGGGAACGGCTTTCCCGCTGGAATTGATCGCGGTAATTCCGCCCGCGTAGACGGTGCTGCCCGACGCGACGGTGAATTCACGCGTGTAGTGAACGCCGCCGGCCGCGATTTCCCTGGTGTCTCTGGCTTCTGTGAGTGCTGACATGGTTCATGTCTCCTTTTGTTGTGATTGTTTTACGCCGTATGGCTTCTCAGCCGTGCATGGCGCGTTGATATTCGTCTTTGTCGAATCCGAATTTGCGGATCATTTCCTCGTCTGCCGAACTCAGGCTCCGCTTCGGCGCGCGCCGTTTGTCCGGCGCGAACGTCATCCGGCCCGGCACCACGGCGGGAGCGTGTTCCAGGTAGGACGCCAGCACGGCGCAGTCCTGGGTTTTCGCCCATCCTTCCAGCGCGTGCGTCAGTTTTCCTTCCTGAAGTCCCTGTTCGATCAGTTCATCCTTGCGTTTTTCCTCGGCGTCGCAGATCATCGTGTCAAGCTCCTGCCGCAGAGCCTCCGCCTGCCCGGCGCGTTCCTTCACGGCGTCCAGAGCGGCGGACATGGTCTCATCAGGTTCATCGGCTGCAATGCCAAGCCCTTCGCGCATGGCCGTGATGACGTCGGCTTTCGCCTCGATCGCGGCCGCCGTACGCTCGAATGCTTCTTCTTCATTGTTCTCGCCGGACAGCACGATCTCGTCCCAAACCATTTTCCCGAGCAGACGACAGAGCGCGCGTTCGATCGGATCCTGAAGCCGTTTCAGTTCAATTGCATTCCGTCCGATGTCCTCCGGATCGGCGTCTTCTTCTCCGCCCGCCGCGAGGACGTCCTCGCAGTTCAGCGCGGGTTCATTCTCCATCGCCACGCTCGTGATGCGGATCGGGCCTTCCTTCAGGCCGCGGATCACGGGCGAACAGTACCGGAATATCTTTTCTTTCAGCAATTCATATGCGCCCGGCGTCCATTCCGCCCGGATGCGCAGTTCATCGCCCTCGCGGAACAGCGTCCCGAACCCCATGGCTGCCACGCCGGACGGGATCAGCCGCAGCACTTCGCTCTCCTCCACGCCGTGCTTCTCCGCCAGGATGTGGAGATAATGATTCGAGTCGATCGGGATCGCCTCGCCTTTCTTCGCCTGGTACGCCGCGATGGCGTCCAGGTCCTCCACGCTCAATCGCAGTTCGTAGTCCTTTCCGTTTTTCACGAGCCGGTTCACGCCCGCATGCAGCAGAGTCCATTCCTCCGGGACTCCGTTCACGTCCTGTTTCACAGTGCTCATTTCCTGCTCCTATGTTTTTGTTTTTCATGTCCCCAATGGGATTACTTGAAAATCATCTTCCGTGCCCGAGCGTAGCCGGGCACAACCGCAGTGGAGGCTGTTGCCTCCTACCAACCGAAAATACGTTCTTCCATGCGCCGTTCATGAGGCGGAAGCGGATCGACTCCGCACGGAGCCTCGTTCCCTCGTCCCGCCGCATGGACCGCCAGCGCGAGCGCCCAGAACCGGTCCGAATGCCCGGATTCGTCGCGTTCGGCGTCGTAGCGCACGTTCCCGGCGGCGGTCACGCTCCGCACGATCTTGTGCAGGTCGTGCCGCAGCACGTCGTCCGCCAATATCCTGATGCCGCGCGACTCGAACACCGCCCGGACCGGCATAGCCAGCGCGGCTTTCACGGAGCTCGTAAACGTCACGCTCTCCACGCGGTATTTCCCGTGGCGTTCCTGCATCTCTTCCGCCAGCATCATCCCGATTCCGGTCGCATCGATGCAGAGACGCTCCAGCCGGGCGTCGTCGAAGCGGCGCGCCAGGGCGTCGGCCTGCATGCGGAACGGCATGTTTTCCATGACTTCGTACCCGCTCTGCCACAGGATGTCCCCGATGCGCGTCAGCTCGAAATACACCCCGACGTCCTTCTTCCGCCCCACGTCGTATCCGGCATACCGGATGGCCTTCGGATGTTCGTTCAGCGCTTTTTCCAGTTCGGCGGCATCGTTTTCGCAGGCGCCGATCATGCCGTAGTCCAGCAGGGCCGCGCCCGCCTCCGCCGCTTCGATCAGATACTGCGTCCGCCAGGCGTCTTCCGTGCGGCATTTCGCCCGCATCATCTTCAGCCACTCCTCGCGGCTCAACTCGCTTCCGGTCACAGCGTTGACACGCTCCACGAACCCTTCTTCGACCGCATCCAGGATACTCGTCCGATGGACGCTCCACCCCATTGCGTTTGCCCCGTGTTCCGCCTCGTGAAGCATCCGGCAGAACGGCGATTCGCTGCTTCCGTCCACGCTCAGGGCGGACACCATTTCCAGCTGGCCGCCCCATGTGGTGCACGGCAGCGCCATGTCGATCACTTTCCCGCTGTCCTTGTGCAGGTCCGCCTCGTCGATCAGAATGTCCCCGCCCTTCCCGGCGAACGCCTCGGGCGTGCTGGACAGGCTGATGACCCGGCTGCCGTTGCCGTATTCCGCCGTGTATGCGCGGATTCCGTGCAGAGGATCGACGACCGCGGCATTCTCTCCGGCGAGACCGCGGCAGACCGCGTTTGCCGCCGCCGCCCATTTCGCGATGTAGTCCGTGATGAACTCGCGGGCGGTGAATTCGTCGCGGCTGGTCACCCACTGCACGGTTCCCGGCCTCCGCAGACACTTGTCGTTCACGCGGAAACTCGTGGCGTACGTGATGCCGATCCGCCGCGATTTCGCGTACAGTTTCATCCGCGCATCGTCCAGGATCCACCGTTTCTGGTACGGCAGAAAGTATTCCGACAGTTTCATCGTCCTTCCGTCTCCGTTTGCAAGTTCACATTTGATTGATTATCAAAATCAGAGTCCGCGCGGCTGCCGGGACATCATCCCACCTTCATTTCCGCACGGTTTCGCATCTTCCATATCCCTTTTTCGAGGCTTTCTTCCGGATCTTCCCTGCCGTTGGAAATCATGCATCCGATCCCGACGCCGCACGGACTCTTCAACAAAGGGTCGTTTTGAGCCCATCCGGACGGAATAAACACGCAACTATCAGTTGTTTCTATCAGTTGAGTATGACATATCTCTTTCTCTTCCGGTTCCGGTGTAATGCTGAAAGTATCGTTTTTCCGTCTTGAAAATCGTTCCGTTTGGAGGTATATTATTTTCTCCCTTTTCGCGCTCGCGACATATTTTATTCAAGGCCTCACCTTATGTGGAAAGCTCTCAGCCAGCCGGCAAAAATCATCATTCCCCTCTTCATCGGACTCTGTTTCCCCTGGATGTCCCGCGCATCCTTCATGGTCCGCTGGCTGCTCGTCGTCATGCTCCTGAATGCCTGCCTCGGCATCAGGTTCAGCGGCCTGAAGGTACGCCTGTACCACTGGTATCTGCTCGCCGCCAACCTCGCGATCGGCGTGCTGGCGTGGCTCTTGGCATGCTGGTTCTGCGGCGGCAATACCGAGGTCGCGAAAGCCGTCTTCTTCACAGCGATCTCCCCCACCGCCACCGCCGCCCCGGTCGTGATCGCATTCCTGGGCGGAAACGTCGCCACGGTTCTGATGGGATTCCTGATCAGCGACCTCGGCATCTCGCTCTTCCTGATCGGCCTGCTCCCGCTCGTCACGGGGCAGCTGAAATGGGAGTTCGTCAACGAAGTCTTCCTGAACATCGCGTTCGTGATGGCGCTCCCCGTCTTTCTTTCGCGCGTCCTGCTCCATTTCTGGCCGTGGCTCGCCGATTTCGCCAAGTATAAAATCGCCCCGCACGCCCTCTGGGCCTGGTCCGTCATGCTCCTCATCCTCGGGGGCATGGCGCGCAAAACGTTTGACGAGCAGGAGATCAGCGCCGTCACGATCCTACTTCAGATCGGCTGCGCTACGCTCGCCGTCTGCATCCTGAATTTCTTCACCGGGTGGCTGATCGGGCCGCGCCGCTGCAAGCTCGAATCCAGTCAGCTCCTCGGTCAGAAGAACACCTCCTTCACGATCTATCTGGCGATCACCTTCGCCTCGCCCGTCGCCGCCCTCGGCCCGCTGTTCTACATCCTCTGGCACAACAGCTGGAACGCCATTCAGATGTTCCAGTTCGAGAAACGCAGGCAGCGCAAGGCGGCGCGCTTCATCTCTTCCTCGGCTCCGGTCCGCGATACCGGACACATCACTTCTTGAACCCACACGAAACGGACGCGGTCATCATGCAGGACATCATCATCCACGGCGCTGCCGAACATAACCTGAAAAATATCGACGTCACGATCCCGCGTGACCGTCTCACCGTCATCACCGGGCTTTCCGGCTCCGGCAAGTCCTCGCTCGCGTTCGACACGCTCTACGCCGAGGGCCAGCGCCGTTACGTAGAAAGCCTCTCCGCCTACGCCCGCCAGTTCCTCGACCGCATGGGCAAGCCGAAGGTCCGCCACATCGAGGGACTTTCCCCGTCCATCGCCATCGAACAGCGCTCCGCGGGATCCAACCCGCGCTCCACGGTCGCGACCGTCACGGAGATTTACGACTATCTCCGCCTCCTTTACGCTCACGTCGGCACTCCGCACTGCCCCAAATGCGGCAAGGTCCTCGCCGCGCAGTCCGCGCAGCGCATCCGCGACCGTCTGCTCCAGCTCCCCGCCGGGCCCGCCATGATGATTCTCGCGCCCGTCGTCCGCGGCCGCAAGGGCGAACACCGCGACATCCTCGACAAGCTCCGCAAGGACGGCTTCGTGCGCGCCCGCATCGACCGGAAGATCGTCGCGCTCGACGAGCAGATCGCCCCGCTCGACAAGAAGGTCAAGCACAACATCGAGGCCGTCGTCGACCGCCTCGTCTGCGGCAAGCTCGAACCGTCCCGCCTCAACGACTCCATCGAATCCGCCCTGAAGCTCGGCGACGGCGTCATGCTGCTCCTCCTCGAGGACCGCGACGCCACGTTCGTTTCCGGCGAAAAAGTCTGGCGCGAGGAGCTCATCAGCGAACACCTCTCCTGCGAGGACTGCGGCATCAGCATCTCCCCGCCCGAACCCCGCAATTTCTCGTTCAACAGCCCCTACGGCGCCTGCCCGGTCTGCAGCGGCATCGGTTCGCTCCAGGTCATGGATCCCGCGAAGGTCGTCGAGGACGAAAACGCCACGCTCCGCCACGGGGCAGTCCCCGCCTGGCGCCGAGGCGCGCACCGCCTCATCATCTACTACAACCACATGCTCAAGTGCATCGCCGCCCACTACGGCATCCCGAAGCTGATGGACACCAAATGGCGCGACCTCCCCGAGCACGTCCGCCACGTCCTGCTTTACGGCAGCGGCGACGAGATCATCGACTTCAGTTTCTACATGCGCGGCAAGCGCCACGAGATGAAGAAGCCGTTCGAGGGCATCCTCGCCAACCTCCAGCGCCGCAGCCAGGACTCCGAATTCGAGAGCGTCCGCACGCGCCTGCTGGAGCTGACCATGCGGAAGACCTGCCCCGCCTGCCACGGCGCGCGCCTCCGCCCGGAGAGCCTCGCCGTCGAGATCGGCGGCGCCGGCATCCACGATTTCAACTGCAAGAGCGTGTCCGCCGCGCTTGATTTCCTCGCGGATCTCAAGCTCACCGACGTGCAGGACAAGATCGCCGCCGAGCTCCTCAAGGAGATCCGCAGCCGCCTCATGTTCCTGAAGAACGTCGGCCTCGGCTATCTCTCCCTCACCCGCGAATCCGGCACGCTGTCGGGCGGCGAAGCCCAGCGCATCCGCCTCGCCACCCAGCTCGGCTGCGGCCTCGTCGGCGTCATCTACATCCTCGACGAACCCAGCATCGGGTTGCATCAGCGCGACAACGCCAAGCTCCTCGCCACCCTCAAAAACCTCCGCGACATCGGAAACACCGTCGTTGTCGTCGAGCACGACCCCGAAACCATTCAGAGCGCCGACTACGTGATTGACCTCGGTCCCGCCGCCGGCGTCCACGGGGGCGAGATCGTCGCCGCCTGTCCGCCATCCGAACTCGTGAACTGTCCGCGCTCCCTCACCGGCAAATTCCTCTCCGGCGAGGAATCCATCCCCGTCCCGGAAAAACGCCTTGCGGGCTCCGGCAAGTTCCTCGAGATCATCGGCGCCACGCACAACAACCTCAAAAACATCAACGTAAAGATTCCGCTCGGCGTCTTCACCTGCGTGACCGGCGTGTCCGGCTCCGGCAAGTCCTCGCTCGTGAACGGCATCCTCCGCCGCGCCCTGGAACACCGTTTCGAGGTCGCCGACGCGGGCGAGGTCGGCGCGCACAGGGAGATACGCGGTCTAGAATTCATTGATAAGGCGATCATGATCGACCAGACCCCGATCGGCCGTACCCCGCGTTCCAACCCCGCCACCTACACCGGCTTCTTCTCCGCCATCCGCAACCTCTTCGCCTCCCTGCCCGAATCCAAGGTCCGGGGCTACGGTCCCGGCCGTTTCAGCTTCAACGTGAAGGGCGGCCGCTGCGAGGACTGCCAGGGCGACGGCATCCGCCGCATCGAAATGCAGTTCCTGCCGGACGTGTACGTGGAATGTCCCGTGTGTCACGGACGCCGATTCAACGAGGAAACACTTTCCGTCCGCTACAAGAAGAAAAACATCTCCGAAATCCTCGACATGACCGTGTCCGAGGGCGTCGAGTTCTTCTCCGCCGTCACGCCCATCGCCCGCAAGCTCAAGACGCTCGAAAGCGTCGGCCTCGGCTACATCTCCATCGGGCAGAGCGCCACCACGCTGTCCGGCGGCGAAGCGCAGCGCGTCAAGCTCGCCACCGAGCTTGCCAAGATCCCGCGCGGCAACACCCTGTACATCCTCGACGAACCCACCACCGGACTCCACCTCGCCGACATCCGCCAGCTCCTCCAGGTCCTCATGATGCTCCGCGACAAGGGAAACACCATCCTCGTCATCGAACACAACCTCGACGTCATCAAGACCGCCGACTACATCATCGACCTCGGACCCGAGGGCGGCGACGAGGGCGGACGCGTGATCGCCGCCGGAACCCCGGAGGAAGTCGCGGCATGCAAAAAATCCTACACCGGGAAATTCCTGAAGCCCCTGCTGAACAACCTGCTCTGAAAGGGACCGCTTCCTGTTTGCATTTCACGTTTTTTCTGCTATAGTATTCTAGTTTTGATTCGTCATTTCCTATCGGCAAACTTGAACTCGGCAACAGAAGCATCCCCCCCATGAAACAGCAGACTTCCGCTCAATCCCACGCTTTCGGCTGCACCATCCTCGGCAGCGGCAGCAAAGGCAACGCCACGGTCATCCACGGCCCGGAGGGCAATCTGCTGCTCGACGCCGGATTCTCCGCGAAGGAATTGATGTGCCGTCTCGAACGCGTCCACGTCGATCCGTGTTCCCTCCGCGCGATCCTGATCACGCATGACCACTCCGACCACACGAGTGCGTGCCGCATCGTCTCCGACCGCCTCGGCATCCCCGCCTATTTCATGCCGGAAACATTCTGCGAACTCTCGAAATGCACAAACAAGGTCCCGACTCACAAGATTCTCATCACGCCCGGCTCTCCGCTCGACTTGTGCGGCATCCACGTCGAACCCTTTTCCATTTCGCACGACACCCCCGCGATCGCGTTCACGTTCACGGTCCGCGCACATAAGATCGGATTCGCGACCGACCTCGGCTTCGTCTCCAACCTCGCGAAAGCCAAGCTCAGCGGCTGCGACCTGCTCGTATTGGAGACCAATTACGACCCCGGCAAGCTCCGCGCCTCGGCGCGTCCGCTCACGCTCAAACGCCGCATCGCGGGCAAACAGGGCCACCTCGGCAACCCGGACGCCATGGAGGCGCTCGCCGAACTGCTTTCCCCGAATACGCGCAATCTGGTCTTCGCGCACCTCAGTCAGGAATGCAACGATCCGGCGCTGGTCGCCGAGCTCGCCGAATCCCGCCTCACCGAACTTCAGAGGCAGGATGTTTCGTTCCGCATCGCATCGCAGTTCGAACCTCTTGAAACCTTCTGGCTGGAGTGAATACGACCATGGCCAAGCAGACACCGCGCAGAATCAAGATCGCATGTCCCGGCTGCGGACAGAAACTCGACGTCTCCGAGATGCCGTCCTTTTCTCACGTGAACTGCCCCGCCTGCTCGTTCGACCTGATCGTCCCGAAGTGGTTCAACAATTATCTGCTGGAATCGCCCGAGGGCAAGGGCGGCATGGCCGTCGTCTACCGCGCGCTCGATATCGCGCTCGACCGCGAAGTCGCCATCAAAATATTCAATCCGGACCTCGCCGCAAAAGGTGTTTCTCCCGGCCTTTTCCTGCACGAAGCACGTATCGCCGCCACCATCAACCATCCAGCGGTCGTGCCCATCTATTCCTGCGGGGAATGGGACGGTTCCACGTACATCGTCATGCAGTACATGGGCAAGGGCACGCTCGAAGGCCGTCTCCGCAAGGCGAAAGGCCGCCTGCCCGTCATGGAGACCTGCCGATGGATCCGCGACGTCTGCGAGGGGCTGGACGCCGCCCGCGAACTCGGAATCATCCATCACGATATCAAACCCGGAAACATCCTGCTCGACCTCGATTACAACGCAAAAATCTCCGACTTCGGGCTTTCCCAGGTCGTCTCCGGGAAATCCGCTTCCGCGTTTCTCGATCCGACCAAAATGTGGGTCAGTCCGCAGTATGTCAGCCCCGAAAAGGTCCTGACCGGAGAAGAAGGTCCGGAGGGCGACGTCTACAGCCTCGGCGCGTCCTTCTATCATCTGCTCTCGGGCGAACCGCCGTTCCAGGCGGACAACACGTTGGATCTCGTCAATATGCGGACGCAGCGCGACCCCGTTCCGCCCGACCTCGTCCGGCCGGACATCACTCCCGCGCTCTCCTCCGTCATCCTCGACATGATGAACCGCGATCCCGCCGCCCGGCCCTCGTACAAACAGATCGTCACACGCATCAATGACGCCCTTCGCGCCATCATGCGTCCCGCACAATCCACCTCCACGGAAGCTCCTTCCCCCGCTCCGCAGATCCAACGGCATAAGATATTCAATGTTCCGGCCGGCCGCATCGACCCGTCGAAAAAGCATTCCTTCCGCGCCTCGCACATTACACTGCTGCTGATTCTGCTTTTCCTGATGTCCGGGTTCTGCCTCCTCGTATTCCTGCCGCGCTTCGTAGACCAGAGGTCTCTGCTGGATGCCGCGCCCGCCCTGAAAGCCATCTATGGCGATCTTCCTGCGGAATCATTCCCGTTTTTGAGCGAGTCTTTTTACGATTCCCCGTTGTTCGACGCCGAAATGGCCTTCGCCGATTACGGTTATTCCCTCGAAGCACGCTATGCCGCCGCATGGGTCTCCGGCGTTTGCCGGATGCTGGATGCATCGCCATCCGCCGTTGCTTCCGCCGCCGACATGGGCGACCATCTCCGGTCCGCCGCGTCACTCGCAGGGACTCAGCCGCCACGCGCCGACGCGTACTGCCTCGCCGTTCTTTCCCGCCTCGATCCGAATCAGCCGGACGTCTATTTCTCGGCGGAACAGCAGGTCCGTGTACTGTTGGGCCGCCTGATCCGTTCCCTGTATGACCTCGACCCGGATTCGCTTGAAAACGGCCGCATTCCGGACCGCATTCTGAACCAATTCGGCGCGCTTCGCACAGCGTTTCAGTCTCTGCCGGAAGGCTCCTGGCTCGCGAAACTCTTCGGCTCTCGTCTTTCCGACTGGCTGGCCGCCCTGTCCGGAGATTCCGCCCCGTCCAATAACCTCGAACCGCTCTTCCGCCGATTCTCCGGCAAATCCGGCTCCGTGAAAAGACCGGGTAATATTTCTCCCGGCTCTTCCGGAACGATCGACGCCCCCTTCGGTGTTCCTTCCCGTACGACACCCGCGGACATCGATCCGGTCAGTTTTTGAGTTTCGTTCTTCCTGACTCCGAAGAAACAACTGTCGGACTCTTCGCGTCAACATCTTTCCCTCTCACGGTTGCATTTCCGCCGTCTTTATGCTATATTATTTGAACATGGAGCATGCCGCTCCGGCATTTCTATTATCATTTTCACACTCGACAGAAAGGCATTCCGTTGAAGACATCCCGCATTTCCGAGGGCATCCTGCAACACGCGCTCTCCGCACTGACCGCCTGGGAAAATGACGGCGTCTCCCTCGATGACTGCCTGGACGACCTCCGCGCCGGAGATTTCCCCGCGAAAGCCGCCGTCGCTTCCCTTCTCTTCGAATATTTCCGCCACAAATATTTCCTGGATTCCCTGCTCATCAAGCACGCCAGAAAGGGCAAAGTCAATCAGCAGATGCGGCTCCTGGTCTCCCTCGCCGCTGCACAAGTCTTTTTCCAGACCGGACTTCCCTGGCAGTCCGCCGTGAACATCGCGGTCGACACCGCCAAAAAGATCCGCGGCCCCGGCGGAGGCGCGTTCGTGAACGCCATTCTCCGCGCCTATGTCCGCGACAATTCCATCGACCGTGCACACATCCCCGCCGACTGCCCGCCGCTTCTTCAGGAACGCTGGACCGCCGCCTACGGACCGGAACGCGCGGCCGCCATCCTCGGCCAGTTCGCATCCAATCCGCCCATCTCGGTGCGACTGCGCCCCGGCGCCGACGTTTCCCTGCTGGCGGACTGCGGCCCGGAACCCTTCGATCCCGATTTCGACACGGGCGATTTCCGATTCTTCTCGCTGAACAATACCGCCGGGCTTTTCGACAATCCGCTGCTTCAGGACGGTTCCCTTTACGTGCAGGATCCCGCCACCTCAATGGGACTCGGCCTGCTGGAATCCAAACCGTCCGGCGCCATTCTCGACCTCTGCGCCGCCCCCGGAGGCAAGACCATCATGCTTTCCGAGCTCGCCGCGTCCGGTGCGAAGATCACGGCCGCGGACCGTTCCAAAAAACGCGTCTCCACGCTGAACATCAATCTCCGCCGCGCCGGAGTCAAGGCGAAGACCGTCGCTGCCGACGCCCGCGAACTTCCGTTCCCGCCGCAGTCTTTCGACTTCATCCTCGCCGACGTCCCCTGCTCGAATACCGGCGTCATCCGCCGTCGGCCCGACGTCCCGTGGCGCTTCTCGAAAAAACGCCTCGCCGAACTCGCCGTACTTCAGCACGCCATCCTGAAAAGCGCGGTCTCCCGGCTCAAGCCCGGCGGAACGCTCCTTTATTCCACGTGCAGTCTGGAGTTCGAAGAAAACCTCGGACGCGTCCAGCTGCTGCTCTCCGAATATCCCGAACTCACACTCGTCCGCGAACAGACGCTCTTCCCCACAAACACGCATGACGGCGCATTCTCCGCTGTCCTGAAGTTAGCCTGAACCGCATCCAACCGACACAGAGACAACCGAAAACAGGAAAGGTCCCGATCATGGCAACAGTCATCATCCCCAGCGGTATTACAAGTTCCGGTCTTGCCGTAAGTTCCGGCGACGGACTGGAAGTTTTCGGTACGGCGGAGAACACTTCCGTTTTTTCCGGCGGATCCGCGACCGTTTTCTCCGGCGGAAAAATGATCGTGACCCGGGTCGATGAATCCGGGTTCCTGGATGTCTGCGGCGGCGTGGCGAACAGCAACACCGTCCTCGGTGGCGGTCGCGTCCTCGTCTCTTCCGGAGGCAGCGCCAATGTGAACAGCATTCAAAGCGGCGGCTCCATGACAGTGGGACCGGACGGACGGGCCTCTCTCGTCGCGAACAGCGGCGGCATCCTGACCGTTTCCTCCGGCGGAACAGCATATATTGCAAACATCGTTTCCAAGGGCTCCGTTGAAATCCTGAACGGCGGGTCCGGCGTCTTCCTCACACTTGCGGAAACCGGACGGCTGTTTGTTTCTTCCGGCGGTATCGTCGAAAAAGTCAATCTGAACGGAACAGCAACTGTTTACGCGGGCGGCTCCGCTTCGGGCGTTACCGTCTCGGACGGCGGCGGATTCCTGATCTCCGGCGGATTCACGCAGGACGTCAATGTCCTCACGGGCGGAAACGCCGTACTTTCCGGCGGATCCGCGAATAATGCCAGAGTCGCCTCCGACGGATTCCTCACGGTTTCGTCCGGCGGCACAGCTTCCGTCGTCGAGGTCAACGGCTGGACAACGGTCATGTCCGGCGGCGTGGTCGACAGCGTTACGGTCAATCCCGACGCCTGGCTTATCGTTTCCTCTGGCGGGAAAATGACCGGACAGATGACATTTGCCGATGGCGCATCCGTGAATATCTATGGAAATGCCGTTCTCGACTTCGACATCTCCGCGCTTCTGCCCGGCTCGGATGTCCGCATCAACGATCTCACTCTCGTGCACGGTTCGCCCGAATTCACGCTCACGATCTCCGGTTCGCAGGAACATGGCGACTATACTCTTGCCGAAAATGCCGAAGGTTTCAATAAAACGCTGTCCGTAACAAGTGAGGACGGCGAATCCCTCGGCACGCTCACAGTCGGTCGGATTGCGGATATCGGCGGTACAGGCTACATGCTCAACCTTGCAGACGGCGTGCTGTCCGTTTCGGTCGGCGCAGTCGTTCCTTCCGGTCCGGCGAAAAGCGACATCGACAGCAACGGGATTTCCGATGTCATGTTCGTCTGGACCGGAAACAATTATCAGCACGGCTACTGGATGAACGGCACGTCCGAATGGCAGTCCGCCTGCAGCAGCCACCCGGCCGAGTGGGACAACCTCGGCTGCTACGACATGACCGGCAACAGCAAAGCCGACTCCGTGCTCTTCGGCAATGTGACCAGCGAAGCCGGGATCAAAGGCGCATACGTCGGTTACTACATCGACGCCATCGACAACCCGGACGGATCCACCTGGCGGACTATCGGTTATCTGAACAACGAAGAAAACATCGACTGGAAAAACAAAATCGGCAATCTGACCGGAAACGCGTCCGGCGTAAACTCCATTGTGTGGTACGCGCCGGAGCGCTGCCTGCTCGGAGTCTGGACCGACGGCACCGACAGCTGGATCGGCATCAGCAGCAACTTCGGAGGCAGCGACTGGACGCTGGTCGGCTGCGGTGACTTCAACGGCGACGGAAAGGATTCCGTTGTGATGAGCTATCAGAACGGCGTCTGTTTCTATACCGCCGGTATCGGTGAAACTGCAAGGAGCCTCGGCAACGCCTACTGGTCCGGTTGGGAAGTCTGCGCCATCGGCGATTTTTCCGGGGACAGGAAGGACGATCTGATCCTCTTCCATAAGGAAACCGGGTCCATGGTCATCTGCGCCGACGGCAACGTTGAAAACTTTGTGGCTATCGGTCAGCTTGACCCTACGGACTGGTTCGTGGTCGGCGCGGGCGATTACAACGGCGACGGAAGAGACGACCTCCTCGTCCGCCAGTATTCGACCGGCATGCTCGGTTACTACAACTCCGGCGATACGTCGCAGTGGGTCGAACTCGGCCGCGGCGTCGACATGAACTGGACCGTTATCGCATAGCAGAAGAATATCTTCTTCGTGCCGGAGCGTTAGCCCGGCACTGTATCAGTACTGCTCGCGGTGTGCGCGAGCGTTAGCCGCGTACTACCCACGTGGAGGACTTGTCCTCCCTAGTGCGCGTTGATCTGCTTGTAGTCGGCGGCAAATCGTTTCATTTCTTCCTGCGAAATCAGGCCGTCGGCGCAGAGGTCCTCCATGGAGCGCTGGAGCGTAATCATGCCGTCCTTCAGGCTGGTCTCGATCACGGTCTGAAGCTGGTGCGTCTTGCCCTCGCGGATGAGCGCCTGCACGGGCGGCGTCCCGATCATGATCTCGAACGCGGCGATGCGGCTGGACCCGTCGATGCTCGGGATGAGGCGCTGGGAGATCACGGCCAGCAGCGTGCTCGCGAGCTGAAGCCGGATCTGGTTCTGCTGATACATGGGGAACGAGTCGACGATGCGGTCGACCGTCTGCGGCGCGCTGTTCGTGTGGATGGTCGCGAAAACAAGGTGTCCTGTCTCGGCTGCCGTGAGCGCGGCGGAGATAGTCTCGGTGTCGCGCATTTCGCCGACCATGATGACGTCCGGTGCCTCGCGAAGGGCGTATTTGAGCGCGGCGGCGAAACTGTGCGTGTCGGCGTGAAGCTCGCGCTGCTCGATGATCGAATTGATGTTGCGGTGCACGTACTCGATCGGGTCCTCGATCGTGATGATATGGGCGTTGCGCGTGCGGTTGATGACGTCGAGGAGCGAGGCGAGCGTGGTGGATTTGCCGCTTCCGGTCGGGCCGGTCATGAGGATGAGCCCCTGGCGTTTCGAGCAGAGCCCGGACACGACTTCCGGCAGGCCGAGCTGGGCGGGCGTCGGAATCTTGACGTTCACGACGCGCGCGACCATACCGAGCGTGCCGCGCTGGAAGAACGCGTTCACGCGGAAACGCGAGTTCGGGATGTTCAATTCTTTTCCAAAGTCGACGGACAGCGCGAAGTCGAGTTCGCGGTTCTCCTCCAGTTCCACGCGCTGCCGCTGGTTGATCACGCTGAAGAGCAGACGCCGGACGTCGTCGTTGTCCAGCACCGGCATGTTCAGCTCGCGGAGCTCCCCGTTGATGCGGAGCGTGGGGCGCACGCCCGTGGAAAGAATGAGGTCGCTTGCCTTCACCTGAAGCGAAGCGAGGAACAGCGTCCGCATGTCGACCACGGTGTCGTCGGTCGCGCCCTCGAGCTTCGTGCCGTAGTAGCTGCGGAACGCGTCGACGCCGCTCTCCATGCCGCGCACGAGCAGGTCGAATTCGTCGCGGTTGTCCGCCGCGAGCCGTGCGTCGTCCAGCGAGATCTTCCCGGTCTGGTACAGGCGGAAGATGGAACGGTTGAACGGGATCATGCCCTGTTCGATGTTGCTGCGGAGCGCGTCGTCCAGCGATCTGTAGTCGCGCCCGGCGACGAGCTTGCGTACCAGCGCCGTCCCGAGCAGAATCTCGACCGCGGGGATCATGCCGCCGCCCGAGGACGGGATCAGACGCTGTGCGACGATGCCGTTCAGCGCCGCTCCGAGGTCGGTCGCGGTCTGCTCGCGGCCGTCCTCCGGGAACATGTTGATGATGCGTTCGACCGCCTGCACCGAGCCGGACGTGTGGACCGTGCTGATGACGAGGTGTCCTGTGAGCGCGGCGTTGATGGCCGTGGCGATGGTCTCCGGGTCGCGCATTTCGCCGATCACGATCACGTCCGGATTCTCGCGGAGCGCGCTGCGGAGCGCGGAGGAGAACCCGCCTTCGCGGTTGGTATTGATCTCGCGCTGGGAGACAACGGACTGCCGATCGGAATAGACGAACTCGATCGGGTCCTCCAGCGTAAGAATATGCTTCGGCATGGTGCGATTGATGTGGTTGATCATGGCGGCGAGCGTGGTGGACTTTCCGCAGCCCGTGGTGCCGGCTACCAGGATCAGCCCGCGCGGAGCTTCCGCGAGCGTGTCGAGCAGCGCGGGCAGGTTCAGTTCCGCCGTCATGATGTCGTCGCCGTTCAGGATCGGACGGACTGCCGCCGATGGCCCGCAGATGGCGCGGAAGAAGTTCACGCGGATGCGGCTGCCGTCCGGGAGCCGCCACGAGGCGTCGAACGAACCGGATTCCGCATACGCCGCCTCGCCGCGTTCGCCGATGACCGTCCGCCGGAACGCGTCCATGGACTCCGCCGAGACCGGACCGAACGTCCCCATGGGCGCGACCACGCCCCGGATGCGCGCGTTCGGCTTTTTTCCGGCGGAAAGAAAAAGATCGGAGACGTGTGCTCCGGCGGCAAATTGCAGGATCGGCAGAATCGTATTCATCATGAAAGTCTTCCGTGAGGTTGTTGTTTTCGCATTAAAATATCCGTGAAACTGTGATTTGTCAAGCCCCATAGGGAAGAAAACGCACGCGAAAAGCGCCGAAACCGTAAAAAAACACGGAAAAACGCGGAAAAAAGGGATTTGCACTTTGATGAATTCAAATCTTGTGCTATATTTTTAGAAATCGACTTTTTCTCAACCCGAAACACTTTTTGCACGATATCACGAGGTGCGGCATGGCTCTCTGGGGCGGCAGATTCGCCGAACAAACTCAACGCAGCGTCCAGGACTTCACCCAGTCCATTTCCTACGACAAACGCCTCTACAAACACGACATCGCCGGCAGCATGGCTCACGCCGCCATGCTCGGGGCTGCAGGAATCATCCCGAAGGAATCCGCCGACGCCATCTGCCGCAAACTCGCGGTCCTGAAACGCAGGATCGCCGAGGGCAAAATGGAGTTCAAAGTCGAACTGGAAGACATCCACATGCACATCGAGACCGCGCTGACCGAAGCGCTCGGCCCCGAGGGCGCGCGTGTTCACACCGCCCGCAGCCGCAACGACCAGATCGCGCTCGATATCCGGCTGTATCTGCGCGACGAGATCGACGACCTGATGAAGGAAATCCGCACGCTCCAGACCGCGCTGGTGAAGAAGGCTGACGAAAACAAACGCACGATCATGCCCGGTTTCACCCACATGCAGCACGCACAGCCCGTCCTGCTGGCGCACCATCTGCTCGCCTACGTCGAAATGCTCGCCCGCGACACCGAACGCCTCGCCGACGCCCGCAAACGCATCAACGTGATGCCGCTCGGTTCGGGCGCGCTTGCCGGGACCACGCTCCCCATCGACCGCGAATTTGTCCGCAAGCGCCTCAAATTCCCGAAGATGACGCGGAACAGCATGGACGCCGTCGCCGACCGCGATTTCGCCTGTGAACTGCTCGCCGCGCTCTCCATTTTCGCCATGCACATCTCCCGCCTCTCCGAGGACCTCATCCTCTGGATGTCGCAGGAATTCTCGTTCGTCACGTTCGGCGACGCCTTCTGCACGGGGTCCAGCCTCATGCCGCAGAAGAAAAACCCGGATATCGCCGAGCTCTCCCGCGGCAAGACCGGCCGCATCTACGGCGACCTCGCCGCGCTCCTCACCATCTGCAAGGGGCTCCCGCTGACCTACAACCGCGACCTGCAGGAGGACAAGGAGCCGCTTTTCGACGCCATCGACACCGTCCACGCCATCCTCAGCGTCTACCCCTCCATGATCGACTCCATGAAGGTCAACAAGGACGCGATGCTGAAGGCGGCATCCGATCCCGGGCTCATGGCCACCGACCTGGCCGAAGCGCTCGTCCGCAAGGGCGTGCCGTTCCGTTTCGCCCACCACAAGGTCGGTGCGCTCGTCAAGTTCGCCGCGGACCACAACAAACTTCTGAATGAACTCACGCTGAAGGAAATGAAGAGCGTGTTCCCGGAGGCCGACGCCTCCATGCTGAAACTTTTCGCCCCGGCCCACGCCGTCGAGGGGCGCGACGTTTATGGAGCAACCGGCTTCAAGCAGGTCGCCTCGCAGGTCGCATTCTGGAAGAAGGAGCTTCGGATCCCGTCATGACGCGTTTCCATCGGACACTTCTCACCGGCGCGGCCGCCGGATTCCTCTGCCTCTGCGGCGCTCTGTCCGCCGGGGCGCAGGACGTCTTTCTGCGTCCGGCCATGGAGGAGTTCGTCGACAAGGACACGCGGCTGGTCTTTCCGGCGCAAGTCGACACATTCCAGAAGGTCCGCGTCCGCAAAAACGAGAATCCGGTGTTCGGCACGGTCGTCCGCTATGAAAACGAGCTGGGATCCTGCGCCGACGTGTACATCTATTCGCTGGATACCGCCGCGAAACCGGTTCCGCAGGAAACGTTTGAAAAGCACTGCAAGGAAACCGACCGGGGCATCATGAACTTGTCCGCGCAGAACCCGAAAATCAAGGTCGAACGTCTTGACGCAGCCGGACGGGAAGCCCCGGAAGGCGGATTCGAGGCGTTCTACCGCATTCAGAACGGTTCCACACTGATGGATTCCGTGCTGTATCTCGCGCTTTACAAAGGCAAGCTCATCAAGGTCCGCATTTCCTATTCGCCCGAGGACAATGAAGAACCGGCCCACGCCGCTCTTTTCATTGATGCGGTCGCCGCCATGCTGAACAGGGAAAATGTCGCGTCCGCGAAAAAACCGGAAGCCCAAACGCAGAACAAGCCGGAAAACAAGGCCGATGCCCCGGAATCCGCGTCGCAGGCCTGAGTTTTTGAATCAAAAAGTGTACGCCGATCAAAACTGAGCGTTTCAATTGGAGGATGTTTGTTCGTCCGAGGAATCCGCCGCCATGTCCGAAGCCAAACCGTTTGAAATTCCCGAGGAAGAGTTCGAGGAGGAGTATGTCCGTCCTTCGAGCGGACCCGGCGGCCAGCATCAGAACAAGACCGAAAACGGCGTCCGGCTGCAATGGAATATCTCGGCGACCGCTGTCCTGACCGATGCCCAGAAGGCTCGTCTCCGCGTCCTCGCCGCGCCGTACATGCAGGGCGATCTCCTCGTTGTCATGGAGCGTTCCGGCCGCAGTCTCGCCCGCAACCGTGATCGTGCCCGTGAGCGCATCCGCGAACTTGCTCTGGCATCTCGTCCGGAACCACGCAAACGCCGTCCGACGAAGCCGACCAAAGCCTCGAAAGAACGCCGTCTGAAGGAAAAAGCCGTCCGAAGCCGCATCAAAGCTCTACGTTCAGGACGCGATTCCGGCGATTGATTCTCCTCATTTCAAGCACGAAAAACGGAGCGGCGACAGCAATCACCGCTCAGCAAACCATCAATTCTCTAAACGCTCGCTTCAAATTTTCGGCAGTTTCTGCACGAACCGGAATTGAACCCTTTGCGGCGAGGACGTGATCTCCTGTTTGATGGTCGACGAGACCGGAGACGGATGCCCCAGACGCGATGTCGCACGCGCCGGCGAACGGAGCACCTGCGAACTGCGCGGCGACATCTTCCGCATTTTTGCCTGGGCCTCGGCCAGGTCGGACTGGAGTTTCGCGATTTCCCTCCGGTCCGCCTTATACTGGTCGATCAGGTTGGAAACGATCGAAAGACGGCTTTCACACGGATATTTGAACATGCCGGTCTCGCTCAGAAAATCGAAAATGATGTCGCCTCCCCAGGATTCGATCGCCGCGGATATAATCTCCCTGGTCAGATTCGGAATTGTCAGCAGTTTGTTCACCATGTCCTGCCTTAAGGTACTGTGGATCGCGTCCAGCACGGAGACATTCGTCTCGTAGGCATTCCGGTCCCGCAGGAACTTTTCCATCAGCGGCAGCGTCTTGCTGACCTCGCAAAGATTCCTGAACTGTTCAGCATCCGGCGTCTTCGTGGACACGCCGCCGCCGAAATGATACCGGTAACACGGCTTCGTTTTCAAACTCCGGTACGATTCCGCGAAAAACAGGATGAAAAAGCTCAGGTACAGGTCCGTGTAGAGATGAAGCTGTATATCCGGCATCGCTTCAACGGCCTTCTTGCAGATCTCCGCCCGATAAATCTTGTTCCACAAATTGTGGACGAACCTGTGGTTCACGAAGCAGTCGTACAGGATGTTCGTGCCATGCGATTCCATTTCACGCGAACGGAAGACGCGCAGGAATTTGTCAAGGGCGTCCCCGTCCCTCCGTTCCGCCTCGAAATCGACCGAAAACTGTACGATGTCCGCTCTGGTCTCCTTCATCAGTCCGACCGCCGTCTCGCATGCGCCGGGCAGAAGCATGTCGTCCGCATCGGCGAACATGATGTATTCGCCCCGGGCGTCCAGAAGCGCCAGTTTGCGGGCCAGCACCGTCCCCAGACGGCGCTGGAATGCCGTGGCATGGAAACGAGGTTCACGGTCGATGTAATCCTGCAGCATTCCGGCGGAACCGTCGGAAGATCCGTCGTCAACGCAGATGATCTCCAGGTCCTTGAACGTCTGGGACAGGATCGAGTCGATGCACCGTCTCAGGGACGGTTTCTCATTGTGGATAGGGATGATGATGGATAGTTTCGGCATGGCTCTGACTTTCCGGCAGCGAATATGTCTTCGATGGATCTGAAGATACAGATTCCCACGAAGACTTGCACAGGAATCCGGACCGCCTGACCGAAAATGGCCATGCGGAACATATAACGTTCCAAACAGGTCCGATAGTGTATTCAGATAGCATTTTTTTTAAACTTCTTTTTCGCTTGATAGTTTAATAAATAATTATTGAACAAAATATATCATATCCACATATCTTTTTATGTTCTTTGTTCTTGCTCGAAAACAAAGCCTTTACACAAAAAGACGCCCGGCTCGCATGGAGTCGGACGTCGTAAATCGGAATAATAGCGCGGGGAACGGATATCCCGTTCCTCTCCGTGCCGGAGCGTAAGCCCGGCACTGCCGCAGTGGAGGCCTCGCCTCCCTCAGTCTTCCCAGAACCAGATGAAGTGAAGGCTTCCCGGATTGTCGTCGCCGATCGGGGTTCTGTGCGTCTTGAACGGAATGAAGCAGACGACCCAGTTGTTGAGAGCGGCTTCCGCGCGTGCGCCGTCCACGATTTGGACAGGCTCGTTGGTCTTGGCATCGATGATGTTGAAGAAGAAACGGCCCCAGGCGGTGCGCTGAAGACGCATGATGATCGGGATTTCGGGGATCACGATGGAGAGGTTGGCCCACGGGATCGGGATCGGGAGGGACGGAATACCGAGGAGGAACTTGTCCATGTCGGTGGCAAGTACGCTGCTGGTGGCCTTGAAGACATAATCGGCGTCGCCGGCATCCTTCACCACGATGGTGCCGAAGCGGGCGAGATGCAGTTCGATGTAAGCCATGAGGAATTCCTTGTCGACCTGCGGAGCCAGATTCGAGTAGTCCATGAAGACCTTCTTGCCCGCATAGGACTCGAAGTCGATGGAGGAGATACCGCGTTCCACGACCGCGCTGAGCAGCATTTCTTCCACGGAGTTGCGCGCAGTATTGGTGACGGTCGGAGTGGAGCAGGCCGTGCAGATGAGGGCCGCGGCCGCCGCGAGGAGAAGGAACAAGTGTTTCATACTCGGTCTTTCCGGAATGCTTTCCGGCATTCCTGTATTGTTGATATGTTGTTGATGTGTATAGGACATGTGAATAGGGCAAGCCTGCCAAGACGAAACCGTCGGCAGTCTTGATGAATACTATAGCATATTTTTTTTCTAAAACAAATGCGAAATATGACAAAACGGAAAGAAATCGGAAAAAAAGCCAAAAAAAGCGGTATCCGGGTTGAAATAATGGTGAAAGCATGCTATATTAGTTGGATTACACCATATACAAAACGAACGAAAAACAACAAGCTGCAACCCCTCGGAGAGGAACAGCCGGAGTGCCTTTGCGCAGCTCCGGGAACAAGGTGAAACTATGAAAAGAACGTATCAGCCTTCCGTCATCAAACGCGCCCGCAAATATGGATTCCGTGCCAGAATGGCCACCAAGGGCGGCCGTCAGGTTCTTGCCAGAAGAAGAGCGAAAGGGCGTAAACGCCTGACCGTCATCTGAGAAAGGAACACGCCGTGGAAATTGGGCGCAGCAGCCTGAGGAAGCAGGAAAAGCTCCGCACCCGAAAGGATTTCGATGCGCTCAAGGAACACGGGAAAGCCTGCCGGGACCCGTTCTTTACGGTCCTGGTGCGGACGCCGGAGCCGGGCAATCCGGTTCAGAACCTCAGGTACGGCATTATCTGCAGCCGGAAACTGCATCATTCGGCCGTCGTGCGGAACCGCGCGAGGCGTCTGATCACAGAAACCTTCCGGCTGTGCAAGGAGAACATCCTGCCATGCGGCATTCTGGTCATTCCGCGGCGCGCCATCTTCGGTGCAAAACAGCAGGAAGTACAGGAGCATCTGCTCCGGACGCTGAAAAAAGCCGGACTGATCCGGGAAAAACAGACTGCGGACACCCAATCCGCGAACTCGTGATCCTCCCCTTCCGCGCCTACCGCCGCTGGATTTCCCCCTTGTTTCCTCCGTGTTGCCGGTTCACGCCGACCTGCTCCCAGTATGCGATCGAAGCCGTCAGAGTTCATGGAATTCTCCGCGGCCTGGCGTTGACCTTCTGGCGAATCCTCAGATGCAATCCCTGGTGCCGGGGCGGTTATGACCCCGTTCCCCCGAAACGTTCCGGGAAGGAATAACGAGTGAACTTCAAATTCGACAAAGACACTGTCCTCATCGTGCTGGTCGGCTGCCTGCTTATGGGCGGCTGGCTGCTCTACATGCCCAAATACCAGGCGAAGCGCGCCGAGGAATACCAGAAAATGCTGGAGGCCACGCAGCAGAGCGCCCCGGCCCAGCAGACAAACGCAGATTCCGGCGCAACCGCAACTCAGCCTGCCATCACCGATGCCAACGCCGGACAGCCCGCATCGGAAACGGTTGCGGAAACGGTCCATGCGCTGAAGGAAACGAAGACTGTCACGCTCGAAAACAAGCTTTTCAGCGTGACGATCGACGGGCTGACCGGTTCGCTTTCCAGCGCCAGACTGCTGGATCCCCGGTACAAGCTTAAAGATTCCGGCGAAGCCATTGAGCTGTTCCGCGAGGGCGCGTACCGCACCTTCGAGCTTAAAAACAATCCCGGCCTCGTTCCGGTTTCCTTGGACGTGAATGAAAAGGGTCCGCTCTCCGCGGAAGTCGTCCGCACGTTCGCAAACGGGCTGAAACTGACCCAGACGTTCACCCTGCCGGAAGACAACTACATGGTAGTCTGCGAGTACGCCTGGACCAATCCCTCGTCCGCCTCGATCACGGTCGACGGCCTCGGTGTCCGCCTCGCCGGTCTGCCGCAGGTCAAGGACCTCACCGGCGACAAGGTCTACAGCGAACGCCTGAACGTCGATTTCTGCAAAGTCGGCAGCGGCATGCCGGATTCCGCCGATCCGCAGGTCAAATCGCAGGAGAAATTCGACAAGAAGACCGTCTGCGACGCCCCCGTCGCCTGGATCGGTTCCTCCAACAAGTATTTTGCCTCGCTCCTCTTCGCAGACGACGCGAAACCCTTTGCGTCCACGTTCGGTGAACGCGTCTGGAAGTTCCCCGCCGGCAGCAACAACGAAAAAGATCTTTATGCCGTGCCTTCCATGACCGGCGATTTCGGCGCCGTCACGTTCGCGCCCGGCGCGGACACCGTGAAATTCAGCCTGAAGACCTATTGCGGTCCCAAGGAAATGGCCCGCATCCGCGCGCTCGGTTCCTCCGTGATGGGCGTGATGCACATCTCCTACTATTCCTGGTTCGAGTTCATCGCGCGTCCCATGGTCATGCTGCTGAACTGGCTGAAGGCGCTCTGCGGCTCCTATGGCATCGCGATCATCCTCCTCACGCTCATCGTCCGCATTCTCTTCTGGCCGGTCACGCAGAAGGCTAACAGCTCCATGCGCCGCATGCAGAAGCTCCAGCCGAAGATCAAGGAGCTTCAGGAGAAATACAAAGAGACTCCGATGGACACGCCGGACGACACCGCGCGCAAGAAAGCCGAGCTGAACCAGAAGATGATGGAGCTGTACCGCGTCGAGAAGGTCAACCCCGTCGGCGGCTGTCTCCCCATCCTCCTTCAGATCCCCGTCTTCATTGCGCTCTATTCCGCGCTGGATTCCGCCGTCGAACTCCGCAACGTGCCGTTCCTCTGGTGCACCGACCTCTCGCGTCCCGACCTCGTCGGTCCGACGCTTCCCTTCGCCCTGCCGTTCATCGGCCAGGTCGGATTCCATCCGCTCGTGATCGCCATGACGGCCCTCATGATCGTCCAGCAGAAGATGACGCCCACCGCGGGCGATTCCGCACAGCAGAAGATGATGATGCTCATGCCCATTATCATGCTGTTCATGTTCTACAACCTCCCGTCCGGCCTGACGCTTTACTGGACGGTCAGTCAGATATTCAGCATCCTTCAAATGAAATACGGGCAAATCGCCGCAAAGCGGGATGAAGCGCGTCAGACCAGTAAACCGCAGAAGGCATAAATCAGCCCCAACCCCGGAGAATTCAATGGAACTCGAAGAAACAGCCGCGGCCGACAATCAGGCCATGGAAAACGCTGGAGCGGCAGCAGAAGCCGCAACAGAAACCGTAACGACCGATGAGATCAAGGCCGTCCCCATGGACAATGCCTCCGCCGAGACGAACGACGGCGGATTCGATGAGATCAAGGACTCCGAACCCCGCGCCGAACGTCCCCGCAGGACGCCCCCGCCGGTCAAACCCGCTTCCCAGGAATCCATGGAGGAAGCCAGAAGCGTCCTCGCACACATGTTCGACTTCCTCGGCATTGATGCCGACATCCGCGTGGAAAACAAGCCCCGCTCCGTGAATCTCTACGTCTCCACCGAGGAACCCGGCCGCGTGATCGGCCACCACGGCAAGACGCTGGAAAATCTCCAGCTCATCGTGAACCGCATCATGCAGAAGACCGATTCGGAATTCCCGAAACTCTATATCGACATGGAAGGCCCCCGCGAACGCCGTTCCGAACGCCGTTCCGAACGCACTGACCGTGTCGAGCGCGGCGAGCGCCCCGAACGCGGCGAACGTCCCCGCAGGGAGTTCCGCGGCGAGCGCAGAGACCGGGATCGTTTCGAAGGCCGCCGCGGATCGTCGTTCTCCCACGATGAAGTCCTCCGCCAGCAGGCGCTCGACGCCGCCAAGGAAGTCCACCAGTGGGGCTCCCCGAAAACCCTTCCCCCGATGAACTCCCACGACCGCAGGATCGTCCACATCACGCTGGAAGGCGATGCCGCGCTGACCACCAACAGCGTCGGCGACGGAGAAAAGCGCTCCGTCGTCATCGCGCTGAAGGAAGAAGTCAACGCCTGATATCTTCTGAAGCTATCAATCGTTTCTGAAAGCCGCCGCCTCAAAAACGGCGGCTTTTTTCCGCCCCGATTTCGGGCATGAAAATGCGGCGGCATCCGAGTTGTGGACACCGCCGCGATTGTTTTACCTGTCCTGTGCGCGAGCGGAGCCGCGCATTACCGCAGTGGAGGACTTGTCCTCCTCAACCAACGTTCAGGCCGGGCTCGGCGTCGCCGCCGTCCACGGTCACGAGTTTCAGACTGGTTTCGTTCTTAGCCGCGAGAAGCATGCCGCAGGACTCGAATCCGGCGATCTTCGCGGGCATGAGGTTGGCGACCACGATGATGGTCTTGCCGATCACGTCTTCCGGCGCGTACTGCTGGGCGATGCCGGCGACGAGCGAACGCACGTCGCCGTTTCCGAGGTCGACCTTCAGGTGGAGCAGCCGCGTCTTGCCTTCGATGCGCTCGGCTTTCAGCACCTTCGCGGTGCGGAGCTGCGTCTTGAAGAACTGTTCGATCGTGACCATGCCTTCCGGCACCACGACGTCCTTGGTCTTCGGCGCTTTGACTTCCTGTTTTTTCTGCTTCTCCGGCTTCGCGGGGGCGGCCTCTTCGGCCTTCTCGACCACGATGCGCGGGAAGAGCGGGGGCATATCGACCATGGTGCGCTTCGTGTTTGCACTTGGATCGGCGAACTCGCTGAGCGACGCAAAATCGGTCTTCACGATTTCCTCATCGGAGAGGCCGAGCGAACGGCGCAGCTGCGTCATCTTTTCGGGCATGATCGGGAAGAGCAGTCCGGACACGATCTCGAGCGTCTGCGCCGCGGTATACAGCACGGCGGCGAGACGGTCGGTCTTGCCTTCCTTCGCGAGCGTCCACGGCGCGGTGCGCTCCAGGAACTTGTTGGCCTCGCGGACCACGTTCATGACGGCGTTGATCCCGCGGTCGAGCTTCATGGCGTTCAGCTCGCTTTCAAGCTGCTTCACGGCCAGTCCCGCCTTGGAGAGCAGTTCCAGTTCGAGCGGCTGGAGCGGAGGCGGAGCGGGGAGCGTACCGCCGAAATTCTTGATGGAGAGCTTCACCACGCGCGAAAGCAGGTTGCCGAGGTCGTTCGCGAGGTCGGTGTTGAACCGCTGGAGGAAGTCCTCCTCGGTGAACGACGCGTCGTTGCCGGGCGTCATGGCGGCGAGCAGGAAGTAGCGGAACGCGTCCACGCCGTACTTGTCGGCCATGTCCATCGGGTTCACCACGTTGCCGAGCGACTTGCTCATCTTGCGGCTGCCGGTGAGCCACCAGCCGTGCGCGAAGATGGTCTTCGGCATCGGAAGCCCGATCGCCTTGAGCATGGTCGGCCAGTACACGCTGTGCGTGGTGAGGATGTCCTTTCCGATCAGGTGGATGCAGCTGGTCCAGTAGCGCTCGAACCGCGCTTGGTCGACGCCGTAACCGATTGCTGAGATGTAGTTGATCAGCGCATCGAACCACACGTAGCAGACGTAATCCTTATCGAACGGCAGTTCGATGCCCCAGGACAGGCGGGACTTCGGACGCGAAATGCAGAGGTCTTCCAGCGGCTTGCGGAGGAATCCGAGCGTCTCGTTGGCACGGAACGCCGGCTGGATGAAGTCCGGGTGCTCGGTGATGTACTGGATGAGCCAGTCCTGATACTTGCTCATGCGGAAAAAATAGTTGCTCTCGACGATGGTGTCGACTTCGCGCTGGCAGTCCGGGCAGAGCTTGCCGTCGATCAGGTCCTTCTCCGTGAAGAACCGTTCGCAGGCGACGCAGTAGTAGCCCTTGTACTCGGCCTTGTAGATGAGGTCGCGGTCGTAGAGGTCCTGCATGATGGCCTGGACGATTTTCCAATGGCGCTCCTCGGTCGTGCGGATGAAGTCGTCGTTCGTGATGCCGAGGCGTTTCCAGAGCTCCTGGAACCGGACCACGGTACTGTCGCACTGCTCGATCGGCGTCATACCGTTTTTCTCGGCGGCTTTCTGGACCTTCTGGCCGTGTTCGTCGGTGCCGGTCAGAAACCAGACGTCGTCGCCCGCGGCGCGGTGGTAGCGCGCGAGGACGTCGGCGAGGACGGTCGTGTAGGCGTGCCCGATATGGGGCTTGTCGTTGACGTAGTAGATCGGGGTCGTGACGTAAAATGTGCCGTTGCTCATGTTCGTGTTCCTTTCCAGTTCGTCAGAGGTAGCGGTCCAGTTCGGCGCGGACGCGCTGCGCCAGGACTTCGGCGGCCTGTTCGACCGGGATCATCTCGGAGTCGCGGGAGGCGCGCGTGCGGAATTCGACCATGCCGTTCGCGAGCGTCTTCGGGGAGACGATCACGCGGAACGGTATGCCGAGGAGGTCGGCGTCGCTGAACATGAATCCGGCCTTCTCGCCGCGGTCGTCATACAGGACTTCCACGCCCTTCGCCTGGAGGTCCTTGTACAGAGCCTCGGCCTTTTCGCCGGATTCGGTGCCGTTCGGCTGGAGTGCCACGATGTGGACCTGGTACGGCGCGATGGACATCGGCCAGATCGGACCGTAGTCGTCGTGGTTGTCCTCGATGACCGACGCCATGGTGCGGCCGACGCCGATACCGTAGCAGCCCATGTACATCGGCTTGGACTTGCCGTCCTTGTCCAGATAGTTCACCTTCATCGACTTCGAATACTTCAGGCCGAGCTGGAAGATGTTGCCGATTTCGATGCCGTGCCTGAACTGGAGCGGGTCGCCGGTCACGGGGCAGGGGTCGCCCTCGCGGACGCACGCCACGTCGGCCACCAGGCCGCCGGTCATGTCGCGCCCGTAGTTGAAGTTCTTATAATGGAATCCTTCCTCGTTTGCGCCGACCACCAGGTTCACGGTCCCGGCCGCGGACGGGTCGATCACGAGGCGGACTTTGCCCGGGACTTCGGCGATGCCGACCGGGGAAGCGTATCCGGGGACTGCGCCGCAGGAGCGGATGAGGTTGTCGTCGGCGAACTTGATCGCGTTGAGTCCGAGCACGTTTTTGAGCTTGCACTCGTTGACCTCGAAATCGCCGCGGATGAGCACGAAGATCAGCTCCTTGCCGTCCTCGGTGCTGTAGAACACCGCCTTGCCGGTCTGCGCGGGCGTCACGTTCAGGAAGCTCGCGACCTCCTCGATCGTCTTGCTGTGCGGCGTGGCGACTTTTTCGAGTTGAAGTTCTTCTCCGGTACGCTCGAATTTCAGGCCGGACACCGCGACCTCGCGGTTCGCTTTGTAGCTCTTGCCGTCCGGCGACAGGAAGATGTTGTCTTCGCCGCAGTCCGCCAGAAGCATGAACTCGTGCGACACGCTGCCGCCCATCATGCCCGTATTGGACAGGATGGAGACCACGTGCTTCATGCCGACGCGGCGGAAGATGCGTTCGTAGGCAGCGTGGAGTTCCTGATAATACGCGTCCAGATCCTCCTGCGAGGTGTGGAAACTGTACGCGTCCTTCATCGTGAACTCGCGGACGCGGAGCAGACCGGCGCGCGGACGCGCCTCGTCGCGGTACTTGGTCTGGATCTGGTAGATCATCACGGGCAGCTGCTTGTAGCTGTTGATCTCGGTCCGGGCGATCTGGCAGCTGGCTTCCTCGTGCGTCATGCCCAGCACCATCGCCTTGTTGTTGCGGTCCGTGAACCTTAGCAGCTCGGCGCCGACGGACTGGTAACGGCCGGATTCGACCCAGAGATCCGCCGGAAGCACGACCGGCATCAGCACTTCCTGCCCGCCCACGCGGTCCATTTCCTGACGGATGATGTTCTCGATCTTCGCGATCACGCGCTTGCCGACGGGCAGCAGGGAATAGATGCCGGCGGAAACGGGCCGGACATAGCCCCCGCGGACCAGAAATTTGTGGCTGTAGGTGGTGGCGTCCGCCGGATCCTCTTTCAGGCGGCTGCCGAACAACTGGGACATTTTCATGGAAAATACCTCGCGGATGTGTCTTATATTTTAAGAAAAGAATTTGCCGAAAAAATTAATATATCACGGCAGAGGCTCTTTTTCAAGCAGAAACCCTTTTGAAGAAATGAAAAACACATGCCGCGCGGTCTTGTTCAGCCGAGGGAAATCACACTCAAATTCAGGGCATGACTGGAACCGGGATCCAGACAGGAGGCGGAACCTTTCGCGGAGCCTGCTTATCCTGAACGCCGAGATGCAGATACAGGACGCTCAGCAAATCCAGACGACCGCTCCGGCGTTCCTGTTCGAGGAAGCCGTTGACATACTCCAGCAGCGTTTCGTTTCCGGGCGGCAGCAATACGCCGAGCTGACCGTGCGTGAACGGGCGGTCCAGCAGCGGCGCGGCCAGCCTCGAATCCTTTCCGGCATAATACGCCGCCTCCATGACCTCGGTGATCATCACGTCCGCCCTGCCGGAAGCGATCAGTGCCGGAATCTCCTCATTGACCGGATGGATTGTCAGGTTTGCATCCGGGAGATGTTCCCTCGCGAACTTCTCGTTGAGTCCGCCGGGATTCTCCATCACGCGCACCTCGGGACGGTTGATCGCGGCAAGAGAGGTGTACTTCTCCGCATCTTCCGCACGACAGAGGACCGTTTTTCCGTTTTCCAGATACCCCTCGGACATCAGCGCCTGCTCTTTCCTCGTCTCCGTAATGGTGATGCCGCAGATCGCGAGGTCGAATTTACGATCATGCGTATCCTGCATCAGCGTCGGCCACGTGGTCGGCACATATTCGATTTTTACTCCAAGACTCGCTGCCAACTCTTCCGTCAATGCCGTATCGAACCCCTCATAAGCATGTGTCAGCGGGTTCAGATACGACATCGGACAGTAGTCTCCGGTCGTCCCAACGCGCAGGATGCCCCGCCTCTTGACCGTCTGAAGCGAATCGTCCCCCGCCTGTGAACTGCGGCATCCCGTCAGCAGGAGTGCGACGGCAAACAGCCATATACCGATGATGGAAATGACGCGTTTTTTCTTCATCTCTGTGACCTCTTTTCAACTCAATCCACAATGACTGGTTCTGTCTGAATCACTATAACCTACCACGAAAACATGGAAAAATCAACTCGTTTCCGGCTTTTTTCGACGAATCGCTTTATTTCTCCTCACTCCTTTCGGCATATTGACATAAACGCATCCGCAGGCCGTTACACTTCTTTTTTGAATTCCGGGGTTGATTCTCCGGCAGGGATATGTTATATTATAATTTCCACGAAAACTCGGGCGCGGCTGGTGAAATTGGCAGACACAAAGGACTTAGGATCCTTCGCCGTGAGGCATGCGGGTTCGAGTCCCGCGCCGCGCACCACTCCAAGCTCAAAACCGTTTTCCATCGCGTTCTTCCATCCATGAAATCCGATGTTCAGTCCGAAAATAACGAAAGACCACCGCAAGCCTCAGATCATCTGAACGGGAAGACCGTCGTCGTGATCGGCGCCGGTCCCGCCGGGCTGACCGCCGGATACAGGCTCCTGAAGGCGAACCGGAATATCCGCGTCGTCATCCTGGAGGAATCCGGCTGCCTCGGAGGCATTTCCCGGACGGTCGTACACAACGGCAACCGGATGGACATCGGCGGCCACCGTTTCTTCTCCAAAGACCCTGAGGTCAACGCCATGTGGCAGGAGCTCATGCCGCTGCAAGGCAAGCCTTCGTTCGACGACATCGTCCTCAACCGGAGCACATCCCTTGAGCCGGGCGGTCCCGACCCCGAACGGACCGACCGTGTAATGCTCGCCAGGCCGCGCGTTTCGCGGATCTACTACAAACGTCTCTTCTTCGACTATCCGGCGAAAATGAACTGGAGCACGTTCCGGAACATCGGATTTCTGACCGCGTTCCGGGCGGGTCTGAGCTATCTGCGCGCCATCCTGCGGCCTCTGCCGGAAAAATCGCTTGAGAACTTCTACATCAACCGGTTCGGGCGCAGGCTCTATGCCATGTTCTTCGAGGACTACACGGAAAAGGTCTGGGGACGCCATCCGCGCGAGATTTCCGCGTCCTGGGGAGCGCAACGCGTGAAGGGCCTTTCCATCACCGCTGTGCTCAAAAACGTCTTTTCCAAATGCGTTCCGCGCGCCCGCCGGAAAGTCGAAACGTCGCTGATCGGCGAATTCCTCTACCCGAAATACGGCCCCGGCCAGCTCTGGGAAGCGACGGCATCTGAAATCAAAAATATGGGTGGCGAGATTTGCCTGAATCACCGGGTCGTGCAGGTTCGGACGCAGGACGGCCTGGTAAATGAGATCATCTGCAAAACGCCAGCCGGAACGGTGACATTTGAGGCGGATTACGTGATCTCCTCCATGCCGGTGAAGGACCTGGTCGGCGGCATGAACGATGTGCCGCGGGAGATTGCGGAGATCGCCGCCGGGCTGCCCTACCGCGACTTCGTCACGATCGGCATCCTCGTGGACAAAATCAATCTGCGCAATGAAACGAAGCTGAAGACTCTGAACAATATCATCCCCGACTGCTGGATCTATGTGCAGGATACCGGCGTCAGGCTCGGCCGCATCCAGATCTTCAACAACTGGTCGCCGTACATGCTTCAGGACCCGGAGCACTCCCTCTGGATCGGCCTGGAGTATTTCTGCCGCGAGGGCGACGAATACTGGTCCATGACCGAGGAAGCATGGAAATCGTTTGCCGTGTCCGAACTGGTCAGGATGGGCATTCTGAGCCCGGACGAACCCGTCCGCGACTATCACGTCGAAAAGGTCAGAAAGGCGTATCCGGCGTACTTCGACACCTACGACCGGATGGACACGCTGACCGCCTGGCTGGATTCGTTCCGCAACCTGTACTGCATCGGCCGCAACGGCCAGCACAGGTACAACAACATGGACCACAGCATGGTGACGGCGTTCGAGGCCGTGAAGCATCTCCTGGCCGGGCAGGACGGCGACCGGAAGGCCATCTGGAACGTCAACACGGAAAAAGAATACCACGAAGAAGCGTAACACTCCGGCGTCAGCTCCGGCATCATTGAGGCGGAGCTTCCTCTTTCTCCGCGGATGTTTCCGGGTCCTCCGTCATCAGGTGGCCGTAGTGTTCCTGAACGTACTGATTGACCGGGCTGTAGGGAAACGCGTCTTTCGAGATCCACTTCACGCTCGACGGGATGTCGATCTCGCGGATGTGGCAGCCCCGGAACGCCTCTTTCCCGATGCGCTCCAGGCCGTCCGGCAGGATGACTTTCCGCACGTTCCGGCAATCGCGGAAGGCGCCCGCCCCGATCTCCTTCACGCCCGCCGGGATCGTGATCACCGGTATGGAACAGATCTCGAACATCCTGTCGACGACACGTTCCATATTGTCCGGGAGCACGAGCTCCTTGGCGCGGCAGGCGCTGAACGCGCCTTCCTCGAAATGCGTTACCGTGTCCGGCACGACGATACGGTCGAAGGTACTGCCGGCGAACGCCCTGGACGCGATCGTACGGATATTCTCCGGCACCGTGAAAACACCCGCCGTGTCCCTCGGCGCCTCGAGCAGGCGTCCCGCGACGGTGTTGAGCAGCGTGCCGTCGTCCAGCCGCTTGAACCTGCTGTCCGGCGGGAAGACCATGTCCTTCCAGTGCATCCCGATCCCGTCCAGATCCTCGATGTCCCCGTGAAAAACGAGTTTGTGTTCCTTCGGTCCGTAAGCATACCACCAGCCGAACGCGTTATTTCCGATGCGCTTCACGCTCGCCGGAAGTTCGATATGGGACAGGCTCGTTGCGAAAAACACATTGTCCCCGATGGATTCGACGCCGTCCGGGAACTCCACGCTCCGCAGCAGATGGCATTCATAAAAGGCTTTCTGCCCGATCGTCTTCACGCCCGCCGGGATCCGGATCTCCCTCAGGGTCTTGCAGCCGGAAAACATGCCGTCCGAAATCGAATTCATCCCGTCCGCAAGCTCGCACTTCGTCAGGGAGACGCAGTTCCTGAAAACACTCGGTTCAATCCGGGAAGGCGCACCGGCGATTTCCGCCTCGGTCAGACGTACGTCCTCCGCAAACGCGTTGGATCCGATAAAATTTACGCCCGCTGGGATCCGGATCTTCTCCAGGGACCGGCATTGCTCAAACGCGCTGGCGCCGATGGATTCCAGCGATTCGGGGAGCGTGATCCGGCTCAGGGAAACGCATCTCTCAAACGCGCCCGCTCCGATCCGCACGACGTCCGGGAGCTCGACATCCCTCAGAAAACTGCATCTGCCGAATCCCCAGACGGACGGAGACGGATTGCCGCTGCGGCCCTGCTTGTGCGTGCGGACGCGGAGCAGACTGAGGCATCCGTCGAACCCCTCCAGCGAAGCGTCCCGCGCCACTACGACCTCCTCCAGCCGTATGCAGTTTTTGAACGAGACCGACTGGATCCCGACCGGGATCGAGGCATATTTCAGCGTGGAACTTCCGGGAAATTCGAATTTGGCGGCATAAGGATTCAAATCGTGTTCGAGAAGGAGTTTTCGAAGGGTTTCATCCACGGCGGGGACACTCTCCGGGATCGGACCGAAGATATCAATGGATCTCAGGGCGGAACACCCCGCGAAAGCACTGCCGTCGCACCGGCGGAGCGTATGCGGCAGCGCGATCTCCTTCAGCGAGGTGCAGTCCTGAAACGCATGATAACCGAGTCCGGCAAGATTCGCGGGCATGCGGACGTCCGACAACGCCGTGCACCCGTGGAACGCGTGCTTTCCGATCACCAGCACATTGTCCGGGATCCTGATGCGTTTCAGGCTCGTGCACCCGGCAAAAGCCCCATCGCCGATGGAGACCAGCGTCGAAGGCAGCGTAACGCGTTTCAATTGCGTACATTTCCAGAACGCTTTCGCGCCGATGTGCGCGACGCCTTCCGGCACCTCGAATTCGACCGTGTCCTCCGGGACCACCCATAGTGTCCTGCGGGGAGGATCGCCGGAATCAAGATACTCCGGAGAAGGATACGGCATGTGGTGCGGACCTGCCAGATAATCGTCCGGGAAGGGCCAAGCCGTCGTTTTCGGGCGCCGGTCATGGATGAGGTAGAACGGGAATGAGGAGAAAATCTCTTCGTACCTCAAATCCTGGTATCGTTCGAGGTCTTCCGGAAAAAGCCGGAAACTGAAGCGGGCGCGAACCGGAACGAACGGTACGCCGAGATTGCAGATGATGCGCCACGGCAGCAGGTAAAGTATCACGGAGCCGATGAACATGGCCAGGAACAGGAAGGACATGCACGAAATGCGGCGCAATTTGGAGCGATGCAGAGGACACGGCTCGTCGGATGTGTGATCTTGATCCATAAAATCTCCTACCATGTTCGAATGAAAGAGCTTTTCGATAGTATTTCATCAATATACACCCTATTATCGCTTTTTCAAGAAAAAAAGAAACAAGAGAAAACAAACAGATCGCATTATTTTTTCACAGATAAGCTTTAATAGATATGATTGAAATAAAAATATGATTGAAATAAGATTTGATAATAAAAATGAAAAATGAAAAGAGAGGATAAAGTTTTCCAGAATAAGAAGGATATATTAAATCTCTTTATGTTTATTTCGGAATTGAGATAAAGTAATAATATACTGAATATTTAAATAAGACAAGAATAGATAAAGAACGAAATGACAAAAAGAATGAATAAACTGATTTTCAATGAATAGCGGAATTATCCGTTATTTTTGACTGTTATTTTGTCAAGTATTTGATAATCAGTATAAAAGAAATGACGGAAAAATCGTTGAATTCGTCCGTCATATTGTCAGTTTATTGATTTTCAGCCTTTTGTATCATGTGACGGAATATCGGTCAAACCGTCATCCGTCACGAGCTTGATCTCGTCAAAAGCCTTCTGGACCGCTTCGTTCATATTGGGGATTTTCGACTCCTCGAACTCGACAAAATGGAGCTTGGCATGAATGACAGGCGAGGGCGGCGCAAAGACGGTACAGCTGTCCGCCATCGGTTCGATGGAAATATCAAACGTGCCGATGTCTTCCGCACGGGCGATTGTCTCAAGTTTGTCCATGCCGCAGAGCGGACGCACGATCAGGTCCGGCACAGCCCGGTCAATCACGGACATGTTCACGACCGTCTGACTGGCGACTTGGCCTATCGCTTCGCCGGTCACGATCCCATATAGATTGTGTTTTCTGCAGAGTTTCGAAGCAATGCGCATCATCATGCGGCGGTACAGAACCGTGCGGAATTTCGGATCGCAGTTGTCGCGGATCAACTTCTGAACTTCGGAAAGATTGCAGGCATACAGCACGCCGTGCGGCTGGAACCTGTTGATGATCTTCGCGATGCGCCAGACTTTCGTGACGGATTCGATTGGCGTATACGGATAACTGTGGAACGTAAGAAAGTCCATGCGGCAGCCGCGTTTCATCGCCATCGCGCACGCCACTGGAGAGTCAATCCCGCCGGAAAGCATGCCCAGCAGCGGAGAATTGGAACCGACCGGAAGACCGCCGCGCGCCTTGACCGTTTCCAGGAAGATCGTGGAATTCTTTTCCCGAATTTCGACGCCGATGGAAATATCCGGGTTCATTAAATCAACCTGAATCTTATCCTCCCCGAACATTTCTTCTATCATGGTCGCGGTTTCGATTTCTATCTCTTTGGAGCGCAACGGAAAACTTTTGTCGGAACGCCGTGCGCGCGTCCGGAATTTCACGGGACGTCCAAGAAGTTCAATCTTTTGTTCGAACAACGGTTTCACAGCATTTTTGATATGATCTAATACAGCCTCAATCGTGCGTTCCCCCTCAATGCAGAAAGAAAAGGAATCCAGACCGAAACAGTCTTTCAGACGTTCTTTCAGATACTCCTGTTCCTCATCCGTAAAAACATAAAATTCATTCTTATGGATAAAAATACGGCCGCGCATTTTCACATAATTCAGACCGGGAACACGATCTTTCGTCATGCGTTTCATATTGCGGATCAGCGTGTTTTCAAACATGCTCCGGTTGTTTCCCTTTGTCGCGATCTCATTGTAGCGGCAGATGATGGAATTGTAGGATGCCATAGTATTTCTCCTGTCTTGCTTAAACAGCGCGTCCGGCTGTAATATGAACGATTTGTGAATGTTGCGTCAAAGTATTGTCTGGGATTTCCGTAAAGGAACAGAATATCTGTTTTGCCTCCGATATTTTATGATAGAATGCTTCCTGCGTCTTTTTATCGAGATCGCCGGTCGCATCATCCACGATTACAACGGTATTATCCTTTGATTTCGAATGATTTTTAACAATATCGAATTCCGCTTCCTTCAGCGCAAACGATGTCGCGCGGCACTGTCCGCGGGACCCGTAAAGTTTCAATGATTTTCCGTCCGTGATAAAATCGAAATCGTCAAGATGCGGTCCGGTTGTCGTATATCCGTTCAATCTGTCTTTTTCAAGATTCCGTTCCAGTTTTTCTTCGAAGATTTTCGGATCGGATAGCTCGTGAATCGTCCTTAATTTTAGTTGTAAATCGGAAAGTTCAGGTTTCAATTCCGCCATGATATTCCGCATAAAATCCGATAAGACTCTGAGATGGATTTCACGCGCCTGAACTATTTCCGCGCCGTATTTTGCGAGTGCCGGATGATAGGACCGAATCACATCATTGCTCGCGTCCTTCGTCCGCAGCAGACAATTTCTGTTTTTGATACCATTATAGTATGCCTGCAATGCCGTAAAATAACCATGATCCAGCATGGATATGAACATATCCAGAAACTTTCGTCTGACCTGGGATCGTCCTGTAATAATCTCAGGATCGTCCGGCAGAAATGTGACCGTATTGAACGATCCGGCGAATTCGCTGGCACGCATGACATGCTTTCCATCTACGACCAGTTTCCGTGTCTCGCCAAGCTCAACCGCGAGCTGACGCGACCAGTCGCGGAACGAAACGGAGGCTCCGACGATCGCGGAAGGCGCATGAAGCCTGATCATTTCCGAAGTGCGCGAAGTACGGAATGACCTCAAATTCGCGAGATAAAACAACGCTTCAAGCAAACTGGTTTTACCCTGCCCGTTCGAACCGCAGAGAAACACGGTCGGCGCCTCAAAACGCAGGGACACCGATTCAAACAACCGGAAATTCTTTAGAACCAGTGAATTTACCATATTATCCCTGCGAAAAGATTACTGAACATGGAGTGATTGAATACGGAAGTCCCGCCGCATGCTTTTTTTAAGCTTACGGCAGGACTTCAGCACATAGTTTCAGCACAATCTGAATTATGCCGATATGCCGCGTGACATGCTGTTCTTATTTGTTCCTCATCGGCATGATGACGTACAGGAAGCCGTCGCCGCTTTCGATCGCGATCGGGCTCATGACGTCGTTCACCTTGATGAACACGTTGTCGACCTGGATATGCTTGAAGGGATCCAGGAAGAAGTTCGAATTGAACGAAGCGGACATCTCCTCGCCGTCGTACTGGATGGGCACGCTTTCGCGGCCTTCGCCGATGTTGCTGTTCGTTTCGAAGAGCATGCTGTCCGATTTGAACGTAAGGGACACTTTCGGCGAACCGCTTTCCGCGAGGGTCACACAGATGAGTTCGAGCGCGTAGATCACGCTTTCGCAGGAAACAGTGACAGTCTGCTTGAAGGAAGCCGGAATAACCTGACGGTAGTTCGGATAGTTGCCTTCGATGAGCTTGGACGTGATCACGGAGGCTCCGACTTCGAACACGACCTGGTTTTCGGCGATATTGATCGCGACTTCGCCTTCCTTTTCGAGGAGGCGTTTGAGTTCGTTCGCGGCCTTCTGGGTGATGATGATGTCGCCTTCGGAACCTTCGGGAAGCTCTTCGAAGACTTTTTCGCAGAGGGCGAGACGCTTGCCGTCGGTGGCGACAGCCGTGAACTTGCCGTCGCGGACGGAGAACAGGATACCCTGCAAGACTTTGCGGGAATCTTCAAGGCTGGCTGCGTATGCGATGCGTTCGATGATGACCGCCATGTCGGCCTGCTTCATGGAGAAGGAACGGACGAAGTTGACCTCGTCCTTCTTCGGATAATCGGCCGGATTGAGCCCGAGGAGCATGATGGACGCGGTACCGCACTTGATCGTGGAATGGAAATTGTCGCCGCTTTCGATCTCGATGAACTCGCCGCGGAATTTGGATACGAGGGTGAGCATTTTCTTGGCGGGCAGCGTGGTAACGCCGGCTTCGATGACTTCGGCGTCAACGACCGTTTCCATACGGATTTCAAGGTCCGTACCGGTGAGCTTGAGTTTGCCTTCGGCCGCCTCAAACAGAATATTGGAAAGCACAGGCAGGGTATTGCGCGTATTGACGATATTGCCGACCTTCTGCAGCGCTTTAAGCAGGGTTTCTCTGGAAATTTTGATTTTCATGGTGGGTTTGCCTCCGATCTTCCGGCGGATTCATTTATGCCGCCCGGAAAAAGTTATTGAGATTTGTTTCTGATATGATTTTAACCTGAACTGAGCAAATGTAATAGGAATAGGGACTGTCAATATGTCAACAACCGACCGTTCCCGCTTCAGACACTTTTTTCGGAAGATGTTCATAAAATGGTTTGACTTTGTACGGAAACGGTGTTCTATTAACACTGTGGATTTTTATTTAACCCCTGTTGGCAGGTGACGAACATGGATATGAACAACAATGTCAAGAAGCACATGGATACTCTTCTGACCCGGTATCCCGATCTCCGGGACTCGGCGGAAAAAATCCATACATTATATTTTAACCTGGAAAACGTTTTTTTCAAGGACAAAACGTTATTTATCTGCGGAAATGGCGGAAGTTGTTCTGACGCAGAACATTTTATTGCCGAGCTTGGAAAAGGATTCCTGAGCCGCCGGCATATCCCGTCCGATCTCGCCGAAGCTCTGGAAGCCGCCTATCCCGGTGAAAATTATCCGGTAAGACTGCAAAGAGGCTTCCGGGCGATTTCCTTGAACGGTCATCCGGCGCTTGCGTCTGCGTATACCAATGACGTCGATCCGCTCATGACTTATGCCCAGCAGCTGTATATCTTCGGTAAAAAAGGCGATGCCGTGCTTGGGATTACGACCTCAGGCAACGCAAAAAATATCCTCAATCTCTTCAAAGTTGCCCGTGTGCTTGGGATATCAACTTATCTTCTGACCGGAAACAATGAAGAAGGAGTATGCAGAAAATATGCCGACTTCATCCTGGATGTTCCGGCGCGGGAAGCCTATCGTGTGCAGGAATACCATTTGCCCATCTATCATGCTTTGGCCATGATGCTGGAGGAAAGGTTCTATGGCGCAGGCGAATGAACTCAGGCATGTGGCCGTTATTCTTGACGGTAACGGACGCTGGGCGGCACAACACGGAGTCGAACGCAAGGAAGGCCATCTGGCGGGTGCGAACCGCGTCGTGGATTTCATGAATTATATTTCGCGTTACGAGTCCATTCGCTATGTTACGCTTTACGCGTTCAGCACGGAGAACTGGAAACGCTCGAAAGAAGAAGTCGATGCACTGATGAATATTCTGGCGCAGTTTCTGGACGACAATCTCGAAGTCCTGCTGAAAGAAAAGGTTCGTCTGCTCACGACCGGCGATATTTCCGCCTTGCCGGAACCCTGCCGTGTTCGCCTCGACAAAGTGAAAAGCGAGACTGCGAAAGATTTTACTCGTACGTTCATCCTTGCTCTTAATTATGGCTCGCGCATGGAGATCACGGATGCCGTGAAATCCATTGCAAATGAGGTGAAGAATGGGACGCTTTCACCTGAAGATATCACGGAAAAGACGGTAGCCGACCATTTGTATCTTCCTGAAGTGCCGGACCCCGACCTTCTGATCCGCACCAGCGGCGAGGAGCGCGTGAGCAATTTTCTGCTGTGGCAGATTTCCTACAGCGAGTTTTATTTTACGAAGACCTTATGGCCGGATTTCGATATTAACGAGTTCGACAAGGCGGTTCAGGCATATCATGGCCGGAAACGCAGATTCGGAGGCAGATGACTCATGTCCACCCTTGCAAAACGTACGTTCAGTTCTGTCATTCTTCTGTCGCTTTTGGCGGGAGCGGTCTTTTTTGACTTCGACATAAGAAAATGGTTCTTCACGGTCCTTTGTGCCTTCCTTGGGTTTGGCGCAGCGTGGGAATGTTTTGGGATGCTCAACGGTCCGAAGCAGTTCAAAGGGATGAAATGGTTCATTTCCCTGGCGCTTGTCGCGGTCGTGATTTTCCCGATCATCCAAAAACGCTGGCTGCCGTTCTGGCCGGGCATTTCGTTCGACCTCGCATTGTTTGCATTCATTTTCTGGCTGATCGTTCTTTCCACGAACAAGAATCAGGAAGCGCTGCGGGCCGCGATCAACGGTTTCGCGATTTTCTTCCTGTTCTCCATGGCGCTCAAGCTCATTTCCGGCATTTACTACACTTATAATTTCCATGGAAACATCCCGGCGACGTTCCTGCTTTTCATCCTTGGTACGAAAAGCGGCGACATCGGCGCATACCTCACCGGATCTCTATGCAACACGATTTCGCATGGAAAAAATCACAAGCTTGTGCCGTCCATCAGTCCCGCGAAATCCTGGGAAGGTCTCATTGGCGGACTTGTTTTTTCTGTTGCGGTTACGCTCGCGATCTATACGATTTGCTCCAACCAGCGCAACGGCTACGAATGGTGGGACGGCTACGGCTACTTTAAAATGACGGTCATCGGCATTCTGCTGTTCTTCGGCGGCATGGTGGGCGACTTGGCGGAATCCAGCCTGAAACGCACCTGCAATGTGAAGGATTCCGGTCATTTTCTGCCGGGGATCGGCGGACTTTTCGACCTTGTCGACAGCCTGATTGTCAATTCTTTCGTTTTCTATTTCATCCTGTTCTTTCTGAACGCCCGATGATCATCCGCCATACAGGAGGACGTTTCCCATGAAAAAGCTTCCCGATACGCAGGAAAACGCGGTCATGAACGAGATACTTGCGGGGTCCTGCCGCAATCCGCACGAATTCCTCGGCATGCATCAGGTCTCCGGCGGCGTTATGGTCCGCGTGTACGATCCCGAGGCGGAATCCGTTACGGTCATCTCCGGAAATAAGCGTTACCCCGCGACGAAGGAAAATGAACAGGGAGTTTTCACCTGTTTCTTCGCGAGAAGAAAGAATCTGTTTGCGTATCAGGTAGAGAAAAAATATACTGACAGCACGTTTACTTCGCCCGATCCGTACTGTTTCCTGCCCACGCTCGGCGAGATGGATATTTATCTGTTCAATCAGGGCGAACATCAGCGCGTCTACGATGTGATGGGGGCGCATGTAAGAAATCTGGGCGGAGTCGAGGGTGTTTCGTTCGCGGTCTGGGCGCCGAATGCACAGCGCGTTTCCGTGGTTGGCGACTTCAACTGCTGGGATGGTCGGCGGCATCCGATGCGCATGCTCGGGCTTTCCGGCATCTGGGAGCTCTTCATCCCCGGCCTCAAGCCCGGCGACGTGTATAAATTCGAGGTGAAAGGTTCGGACGGATCCATCGTCCTGAAGCTCGACCCTTATGCGCAGAGGACCGAGTTGCGCCCGAACAATGCCGGTATTATCACCAATGCGGAATCGTTCCAATGGACCGATGATGTCTGGATGAAGAAACGCGCCGCGACAAATCCGGTCGACAGTCCCATGAACATTTACGAGGTGCACCTCGGCACTTGGGGCGGCCCCGGCCTGAAATTGCCCGAGGTGAAGGAGACGTTCAACAACTACCGCGAGCTCGCCGTCGCGCTGGCTGATTACGTTCAGAAAATGGGCTACACCCATGTGGAACTTCTCCCCGTGATGGAGCATCCGCTGGACCAGTCGTGGGGTTATCAGGTGACCGGATTTTACGCACCGACCGCGCGCTACGGTTCGCCGGAGGATTTCGCCTGGTTCGTGAACTACATGCACGAACACAACATCGGTGTGTTCCTGGACTGGGTCCCCGCTCACTTCCCGCGCGATACCTTCTCGCTCGGACGGTTCGACGGCACGGCCTTGTACGAGCATGCCGATCCGCGCAAGGGCGAACAAAAGGACTGGGGAACGTACATCTTCAATTTCGGGCGCAACGAGGTGCGGCAGTTCCTGATCGGCAGCGCGCTTTTCTGGCTCGGACACTACCATGCGGACGGCCTCCGCGTGGACGCCGTCGCATCCATGCTCTACCTCAACTATTCGCGCAACGACGGCGAATGGATCCCGAACGAATACGGCGGCTGCGAGAACCTTGAGGCGATTGCGTTCATCCGCCATCTGAACGAGCTCGCGCACAAGCTCTATCCCGGCATCTCCATGATCGCCGAGGAATCCACGTCCTGGCCCGGCGTTTCCCGTCCGCTCTACCTCGGAGGCCTCGGTTTTACGTTCAAGTGGAACATGGGCTGGATGCACGATACGCTCGACTATTTCAAGCTGGATCCGATCTACCGCAGCTACCACCACGGCCAGCTCGCGTTTTCCATCTGCTACGCGTTCTCCGAAAACTTCATCCTGCCGCTCAGCCACGACGAGGTCGTCCACGGCAAGCTCTCCCTCTTCGGTCGCATGTCTGGTGACTACGTGCAGAAATTCGCCAATCTGCGCGCGATGTACGTCCTGATGGCCACGCATCCGGGCAAAAAACTCATCTTCATGGGCGGCGAATTCGCGCAGGTGATCGAGTGGAACTGCAATAACCAGTCGGTCGATTGGCTCCTGCTCAAATACCCTGCGCACGATTCCGTTCACCACATGGTTGCCGATCTGAACAAATTCTATCTCGGCCAGCCGGCCCTCTGGGAGGACGATTTCACGCCCGCCGGGTTCCAGTGGCTGGACGGAGGCGACTTCAAACAGTCGGTCTATTCCTTCATCCGCTGGGACAAGAAGCGCAAAGCGCCGCTCGTCGTGATCCTGAACCTGACGCCGGTCGTGCGCGACGACTTCAACATCGGCGTTCCGCTTCCCGGCGAATGGGTTGAGGTGTTCAACACCGACCGCGAGGAATATGGCGGGACAGGTCTGCTGAACGGCCAGAAGATGGTATCATCGCCCGGCGAATACCACGGTCAGAAGCAGTTCATCACGCTTCGGCTCCCGTGGCTTGGCGCGGTCGTCCTGGCTCCGAAATCCGTTGTGAAGAAGAAATCCGGAAAATAATCCGGAGTTTCTGATTCATTCCGCGCTCTCTTTTTGGCAACAAACAACCCTGTTTTGTGTATCTATGACCGGATGCGAAAATGCTGGAAGACGCTTTCCCGCGCATACGCGCAAGTTTCAGTTAAACAGGTTCCTTAACTGAAACTTGAGGAGGAATCCCGTCTCTTATGTCTGTGTCATACGGCATCGCATGTTCTCCATCAGGGGGGGCTCCTGCCGCGGGGACTGTCATTTGATCGTGCCCATGCCATAAAACACCTGTTTGTATATTCTTTTTATAAAGAAATCCGCTTTTTTTCGGGAAAAATTCTTGTTTCTTCGGAAAATGGGTGTATATTATAGTTTTACGCATACAATTTTGGCTTCAACATAACAGAAAGTCCTGAACATGGCAAACACCTCCTTTGTCTTTTTCGCGCAGGCCGCCGACGGTTCCGTGACCGCGACCGCCGCCGCTCCTGCCGCCACCACAACCGCGCAGTCCGGCGCGCCCGCTTCCGAGGCCGGACAGCAGCAGGCCCCGCCTCCGTCCTCCGGCATGATGATGATCCCGTTCATCATCCTGATCGGCGTTATGATCGCGATATCCATGCGCACCAGTAGCAAGGAAAAGAAGAAACGCGAAGAGATGATGAACTCGATTCGCAAGGGCACGAAGATCATGACCAGCGGCGGTATCATCGGCGAGATCGCCGAAGTCCAGAAGGACCAGTTCATGCTTAAGGTTGCGAACAACGTCCAGATCGCGATTTCCCGTTCCGCCGTCGCGCAGGTCATCACGCCCGCCGCCGACGCCGCCGACGCGACGAAAGCCGAGGTGACGAAGAAATGAAGAACAGCAAGAGTACATTCGCCATTTACTGCGTCTTCGCGCTGGCCGTGATCGGCGTGTTCGTCGCGGCCATGTTCCCGCTGAAGCAGAGTGATTTCTACGAGACGTTCAACAAACTGCTCGCAAATCCCGCCGACCCGACCGTCCAGAAGGTGGTCGAGCGCGCGAAAGCCCTCCAGCAGGAAGACAAGATCAAATATCTGTATCCCTCCACCGCCCTCGAAGCCGCGGCCCGCGAGATCAGGATGCCGTCCGAGGACGGTTCCGCCGCGTATTCCGTCGACCTCGTCCACTTCGTGAAGCCGAACATCGTGAAGGCGCAGAAGCTCCAGAACAACGGCGACGTGATCTCCCTGGTCCGCAAGAACGCTTCCGGCGCGATTCGCCTCGGCATCGACCTCAACGGCGGCGCGGAGTTCCTCCTGCACCTCCAGGCCGACAAGGAGATGGACAGCTCGCAGTTCGATTCGTTCCGCGACAACGCCATCGAAACGCTCCGCAAGCGCCTGGAAGCGCAGAACTTCTTCGAAACGGAAATTTCTCCTGCCGGTCAGGATTTCGTCTCCGTGCGTGTCCCGTCCGTCAACTCCGATGACCGCGCCAACCTCGAAAAGCTGATCCTCCGTTCTGCGAAACTCGAATTCCGCCTCGTCCACCCGAACAACGACTCCGAGGTGCCGAAGTTCATGGCCTACCTCGCGCAGGGCGGCGATCCGGATTCCTATCCCGACACCCCGTCCGAGGCCGAATTCCTCGCCGAGGAACGCCGCGACGACCACAACAACCTGTACACGGACTATACCCTTGTCGAGACGACCGTCCAGATGGAAGGCGACAACATCAAGGATTCCTACGTGACCATGAACGAGTTCGGCCAGCGCGAGATCCTGCTGTTCTTCAACACCGCGGGCACCGTGCAGTTCGGCGAAGTCACCGGCAAACACGTCGGCGAGCGCCTCGCCATCGTGCTCGACGGCCAGCTCTACTCCGCGCCGACCCTGCTCTCCAAGATCGACGGCGGTACGGCGCGCATCACCGGCTCCTTCTCCCAGGACGAAGCCAAGAGCGTATCCGACGCCCTGAAGAGCGGCAGTCTGCCCTTCGTGATCACGATCGCGTCCCGTTCCGACATCGACGCCACGGTCGGTCAGGAGACCATCCGCAAGAGTATCTACAGCGGCATCCTCGGCACGGCCCTCGTGATGATCTTCATGCTCATCTACTACCGCCTCGCCGGCCTCGTCGCGAACATCTCCCTGCTCGTGAACACGGGCGTGCTGCTCGGCGCCATGGCGGCGTTCGACGTGACCCTGACGCTCCCCGGCATCGCCGGTATCATCCTCACCCTCGGCATGGCCGTCGACGCCAACGTCCTGATCTACGAACGCATCCGCGAGGAACAGGACGCGGGCAAGTCGCTCGAATACGCCGTGAAGACCGGTTTCGACCGCGCCTTCTCCGCCATCTTCGACTCGAACGTGACGACGCTCTTCACCGGCGCGATCCTCTACTGGCAGGGCACCGGCGCGATCAAGGGCTTCGCCATGACGCTCGTCATCGGCATCTTCACGACCATGTTCTCGGCGGTCTTCCTGTCCCGCCTGCTCTTCGAGTTCTTCCTGATGCTCCCGCTGAAGCTCAAGAAGATCAACATGATGATGTTCCTGCCGCATCCGCACTTCGACTTCATCAAGTTCCGTTTCGTCGGCTTCGGCATTTCCGCCTGCCTGATCCTCGTCTCGCTCGTTACTGTTTTCGTGCGTGGACGCGACGCCCTCAGCATCGACTTCACGGGCGGCACGCAGCTGATCGTCAGCTACGTCCCGAAAGACAAGACCATGGCGCAGATTCCCGCCACCGAGATCGAAAAGGTCCTGGAGAAGGAAGGCTACGACGCCAAGGCCACCTACAAGAAGATCACCGACGAGGAGAACGTCGATGGCCGCAGCGTGCTGGAGCTCGTCGTGCGTGACCGCGGCACCGGCAATGTCTCCCAGGAGAACGCCGACACGCTGATCCGGAAGCTCGACGAAGCGTATCCCGACGTGAAGCTCACCAAGCTCTCCGAGTCCACACTCGGCGCACTGATCGGCGCGGCGTTCACCAAGTCCGCCATCAAGGCACTCATCTGCGCCATGATCGGCATGATCATCTACATGGTCATCCGCTTCCAGTTCTCCTACTCCATCGCCGCGAACATCGCTCTGATCCACGACGTGATCGTGGCAACCGGCCTGTACCTCCTCTTCGGCGGCCAGATCTCGCTGCAGGTGGTCGCTTCTCTGCTGACCCTGATCGGCTATTCGGTCAACGACACCATCGTGATCTTCGACCGTCAGCGCGAGAACCTCGCCACGCGCAAGGGCCTGACCTACTTCCAGATCGTCGACCTGAGCTTGAACCAGACGCTCGCCCGTACCATCCTGACCTCCGTCTGCGTCATGCTGGTCCTGATCTGCCAGTTGATCTTCGGCGGCGACGGCATCCGCGACTTCGTGGCGGTCATCCTGATCGGCAACGTGGCCGGCTGCTACTCCTCCATCTTCGTCTCCCCGATGATCACCGCCTACTGGCACAAGGAGGAGCGCAACATCTCCTCCAAAGGTCCGGAAGACGCGAAGAAGGACGACAACGGCGAAGCGGTCAAAGCCTGACCTTTCCCGAATCGATTCCGCAAGACGGCATGCCTTTCCGGTGTGCCGTCTTTTTTTCGCGTTTTCGCGCGGGCGCGCTTGCATATCTTCATTTATAGGGGTATATTATATAAATATTTATTGCAACTGTTCAAACAGGATACCTTATTTATGCGCGAAACATTTCTGCCTTTCTCCAAGCCCTCGATCCAGGAATGGGAGATCTCCGAGGTCGCCAATGTGCTGCGTTCCGGCTGGATCACCACCGGCCCGAAGAACGCCGAATTCGAAAAGGCTTTCTGCGCCTGCACCGGCGCGAAATACGCGATTCCAATGACGTCCGAAACGTCCGTCATGCAGGTGCTGTTCCGCGCGCTCGGCCTGAAGCCCGGCGACGAGGTCATCACGCCCTCCATGACGTGGGTTTCCCTGCCGAACGTCGTTTCCCTGTACGGCGCGAAGCCGGTTTTCGTCGACTGCGACCGCGACACGCTCATGATTACGGCGGACGCGATCGAGGCGGCGATCACGCCGCGCACGAAGGCGATCGTCCCGGTCCATTTCGCGGGCGGCGTGCTGGAGCTCGACAAAATCCGCGCCGTCGCCGCCAAACACAACGTCGTGCTCATCGAGGACGCCGCGCACGCGCTCGGCGCCGAGTTCAAGGGCGAACGCATCGGCAAGCACGGGCACGTGATGTTCTCGTTCCATCCGATCAAAAACATCACCACGGGCGAGGGCGGCATGTTCGCCACGGACGATGCCGCGCTCGCCGACCGCGTCCGCAGCCTCAAGTTCCACGGCCTCGGCGTGGACGCCTACGACCGCCAGACCATGGGCCGTGCTCCGCAGGCACAGGTGGTCGAGCCCGGATTCAAGTTCAACATGCCGGACATGCAGGCGGTCCTGGGCATCACCCAGCTCACGCGCGTGGACCGCATGAACGCCGAACGCGGGCATCTCGCCGCGCTCTACCGCGAACGCCTCGCGGACATCCCCGAGCTGATCCCGCTGGCGCAGCCCGCGTACGAGTACAAGGATTCCTACCACCTGATGGTCGTGCGCCTGGACGTCGACAGGACCGGCATCACGCGCGACGACTTCATGTCCGAGCTCAAGAAGCGCAACATCGGCACCGGACTGCATTTCCGCTGCGTCCACGGCCAGAAATACTACCGCGAAGCCTGCCCCGTCCCGGCGGGCGCCCTGCCGAACACCGAGTGGAACAGCGAGCGCATCTTCTCGCTGCCGTTCTTCCCCGGCATGTCCGACGCCGATGTCGACGACGTGATCAATACCTGCAAAGAGATTCTGGCGAAGTGAGGTAAGACTGCATGGCGGGCGGATTCGACATGATGCGGTTTCAGACGTGCAGCGACACGCTGATACCCTCGATTCGCAAAAATGCGAAGTGGATCACGTTCTGGGTCTTTGCCTGCTTCGTCCTTTTCCTCGGACTCGGCATTTACCCCGCCATCCGCTCGGAAGCCCGCTGGTTCGAGGTCGTCCGCGAAATGCTCATGACCGGCGACTGGCTGCATCCGCGCATCAACGGCCAGCCGTATTTCGACAAGCCGCTCGTCAGCTACTGGTTCGCCGCGGTCATTTCGAAGCTCGCGGGCGGACGTGTGACCGAGCTTTCCGTACGTCTCCCGAGCGCACTTTTTGCGCTGGCCGGGCTCGGCTGCATCATTTCCGTCGCCCGCAAGTTCTATTCGGAGCGCACGGCGTATCTGGCGGGCTGGATCCTGCTCAGCACGTATTCGTTCATCGTCTGGGGGCGCCTCGCCGAGGCCGACATGGAGCAGACGGTCTTCATCGTGATGGCCGTCACGATGTACCTGCACCACCGCGAAACGCCGTCCTTCTGGGCGTATTTCGCGTTCTGGGGCTGCTGTGCGGTCGGGGCGCAGACCAAGGGGCTGCCCGCGTTCGTCATCCCGCCCGCGCTGGCGGTGATCGACTGCGTTGTCCGGAAATCGTTCCGGGTGCATCTGAACTGGAAATTCTTCCTTGCGCTGTTCCTTGGCGGCCTCTGCCTGTACGCCGTGCCGTTCGTGCTGGAGGCGCTGACCTCGGAGCATTACGGCGCGAGCGGGATCGTGCTGGTGTTCCGCGAGAACCTGATGCGCGTGTTCAATCCGTGGGACCACAACAAGGACCCGTTCTACATCTACTTCGAGTATCTGCCGATCCTGCTGATCCCGTGGACGCCCTTCTTCATCTTCGCGGTCATTGATTATGTCCACGGGCTCATCCGTGCCGTTGCGAAGCAAGGCACTGCTTCAGAGGAGGACTTGTCCTCCCGCAAGCCGTGCTCGAAGGACACGCTGTGGCTGTTCGCCTCGATGGTGTTCATCTTTATCCTGTTTTCCGCCTCTCGGTCGCGCCGCCTGTACTACATTCTGCCGGCCGTGCCGTGGTGTGTGCTCTTCACGGCGGCGTGGTTCTCCGAAAGCGTGGAAAACTGGTCGTTCCTGCGGAAGCTCACCGACAAGTTCTTCCGTCTGGTGGACGTGCTGATCCCGTATGCCGCGGGAATTCTTGTGATTGTTTCCGTTGCGGCGTGGATAGCCGTGTCCTGCTTCGAACGGAAAATATTTGGGTCGGTCCAGGCAATCCGGGCGATGGATGATGAACGGGTGATTCTTTTGTTTGACCAGAGGACGATCGACCTGAAAATGATCCTGCTGACGCTCATGCCGTTCGCACTCATTGCCGGAATCGCCTGGCTGATCGTCTGGCGGCGTTCCCGGAAACAGCTCCTGCACGAAGGCGCCGAGGGGGCATTTGCGCCGTCCGCCGACCCGCTGAACCGCACGGTCCCGTTCGTGGCGGTCACGATGTTTGCCGTTTTCGCGCTCGTGATCCCCGTGCTCAGTTCGACGACGACCTTCGAGCCGACGGCGCCGTTCCTCCGCAAGCACGGCGACAACCTGAAAAACTATCAGGCCGCGATCCCGGGATTTTTCCCGGAGCGCACGGCGTTCTTCGGCGACTTCGGCGGCTCGGAGCTCACGTACTACATGGACCTTCAGAATCCGATCCCCCAGTTCTGGCTGGAGGGACGCGACGCCGCCAGCCGGACATTTTTCGAAGACACGACCGAGGTGTTCGGCCTGGACGAATTCCGCACGTTCCTGAACACGATCCGGGAGCAGGGCGGTGCGGTCATCACGCGCGGCGACTGTCTGGATGACCTGAAGGACGCCGAAGGCGGAAAGGAACTCTATGACATGCTGAACGACGAACGGGTGTTCGTCATTGTGAAGTCGAACCTGAATCTTTTCCAGGAACAGCAGCTTAAAAGTCTCCGGGCGAAACCCGGCAGCCAGGATGATCCGAAGCTGATGAAGAAGATCAGAAAGCTGGAAGGCAAACGCGTCAACATTTTCTATCACATACCCGAATCCATCGCGCAACCCGCCGAAGCGGACGTCGTGGAGCAGTCCGACGATCCCCCAGACATCCACTTCGGCGGAACAGAAGGGACCATGCAACCATGACAACGCCCGAAATCGAACTTTCCCTCGTCATTCCGGTCTACAACGAGGAGGAAAATCTGACCGAGCTCATCGCCCGCACGACCGCGGCCTGCGACAAGCTGGACTGCACGACCGAGATCATCCTCGTGGACGACGGCAGCGCCGACCGCAGCATGGAAATGATCATCGAGGCGTCGCAGAAGGACCCGCGCATCGTGGGCGTGATCCTGACCTCGAACTTCGGCCAGCACGCCGCCGTGACCGCCGGATTCCAGACCTCCCGCGGCAAGTATGTCGTCACGCTCGACGCCGACCTGCAGAACCCGCCGGAGGAGATCCATAAGCTCCTGGAAAAATTGCGTGAGGGCTACGACGTCGTCGGCTCCATCCGCGAAAACCGCCAGGACACGCTGTTCCGCAAGGTCGGCTCGAAAATGGTCAACCTCATGGTCCGCAAGCTCTGCAACGGCAAGACCATGACCGACTACGGCTGCATGCTCCGCGGCTACAGCCGGAACGTCGTGAACGCGGTCCTGCTGTGCCGCGAGAACGGCAAGTTCATCCCGATGCTCGCCATGACCTACGCGCGCAAGTCGGTCGAGGTGCATGTGAAGCACGCCGAACGCGCCGCGGGCGAGTCCAAGTACAGTGTGATGAAGCTCATCGCGCTCCAGTACGACCTGCTGACCGGCACCAGCACGTTCCCCCTGCGCCTGCTGACCTTTTTCGGGTTCGGCGTCGGCGTGTTCGGCGTGCTGTTCGGTCTCTACGTCTTCATCCGTTCCCAGATCGACAAGGACTGGGGCGCGTTCGGCACGTTCGCGATGTTCGCGGTCGTCTTCGTGCTCATCGGCGGACAGTTCGCGTCCATGGGGCTTCTGGGCGAGTACATCGGCAAGATCCATCTGAACTCGCGCGCCCGCCCTCAATTCTTCATCGAATCAATTCATCGCAAAAACAATACCCAACCCAAAGAACAGGAGTGACACCGCATGAAAGCTGTCGTCTTCGCTTACAACAACATCGGATGCATCGGCATCGAACAGCTCGTCAAGGCCGGCGTGACCATTCAGGCCGTCTTCACCCACGCCGACGATCCCAACGAAAACCTCTGGTTCCGTTCCGTCGCCGAAACCGCCGCCGCCCTCGGCATCCCGGTCTTTGCGCCCGAGGACGTCAACCACCCGCTCTGGGCCGGACGCATCAAAAAGATGGCCCCCGACTTCATCTTCTCGTTCTACTACCGCAAGGTCATCGGCAAGGATATCCTCGCCATCCCGAAGAAGGACGCGTTCAACCTCCACGGCTCGCTCCTCCCGAAATACCGCGGCTGCGCCCCGCTGAACTGGGCCGTGATCAACGGCGAGAAGGAATCGGGCGTGACGCTCCACAAGATGACCGCGAAGGTCGACGCCGGCGACATCGTGGCGCAGGAGAAGTTCGCGATCGCGGATTCCGATACCGCGAAGGACGCGCATCTGAAGGCCGCCGCCGCCGCTGAAAAACTGCTCAGGAAAGTCCTGCCCTCCGTGCTCGCGGGCAAGGCGAAAGCCAAAAAGCAGGATGAGGAACAGGCGACGTACTTCGGACACCGCTGCCCCGCCGACGGGCTCATCGACTGGACGAAGGATGCCGTTGCGGTCCGCAACCTCGTGCGCGGCGTGACCCGTCCCTTCCCCGGCGCGTTCACGTTCATCGCCGCTCAGAAATACTTCATCTGGGACGTCACCGTCGTGCCGCTGAAGAAGAAAGCCCCGGCCGGCACCATCGTCTCCGTCGCCCCGTTCGTGATCGCCTGCGGCAAGGACGCCGTGCAGGTGAACTTCGCGCAGAAGGACGGCGGCCTGTACACGACCGGCGAACAGCTCGCCGCGGACAGCCGTTTCACCCCGAAGATGGTCCTGACCAATTCCCCGGTCGTCGGCCCGAAACGCAAGAAAAGCGTGCTGATCCTGGGCGTGAACGGCTTCATCGGCAGCGCAATCAGCCAGCGCCTGCTGGACGACGGCAACTACGAGGTGTACGGCATGGACCTCCGCAGCGGATACATCACCGACCTGCTGTCCCATCCCGATTTCCACTTCTTCGAGGGCGACGTGCAGATCAACCACGAGTGGATCGAATACCACGTCCGGAAGTGCGACGTGGTCCTGCCGCTGGTCGCCATCGCCACCCCGATCGAGTACACGCGCAATCCGCTTCGCGTCTTCGAGCTCGACTTCGAGGAGAACCTGAAGATCGTCCGCTACTGCGCCAAGTACAACAAGCGCATCATCTTCCCCTCCACGTCCGAAGTCTACGCCATGTGCGACGACGAGAACTTCGACGAGGACAATTCCCGCCTCATCCTCGGCCCGATCCGCATGCAGCGCTGGATCTACTCCTGCAGCAAGCAGATGCTCGACCGCGTGATCTGGGCTTACGGCGCGTCCCGCGGCCTCAAGTTTACGCTCTTCCGCCCGTTCAACTGGATGGGCCCGAAGCTCGACTCGCTCTCCTCCGCCCGCATCGGCAGCTCCCGCGCCATCACCCAGCTCATCCTGAACCTGGTCCAGGGCAACCCGATCCTGCTCATCGACGGCGGCGCGCAGAAACGCTGCTTCACGCACGTGACCGACGGCATCGAGTGCCTCTTCCGCATCATCGAGAACAAGGACGGCCTCTGCGACGGCAAGATCATCAATATCGGCAATCCCGATAACGAAGCCAGCATCAAGGAGCTCGCCGAAATCCTCGTCGAACTCTTCAACGAGCATCCGCTCCGCAAGAAATTCCCGCCGTTCGCCGGCTGCAAGGAAGTCGAAAGCGGCACCTTCTACGGCGCGGGCTATCAGGACTGCCAGCACCGCAAGCCCAGCATTCGCAACGCCATGAAGTACTGCGGCTGGAAGCCCGTCGTGCCCCTGCGCGAATCCATCCGCCAGACGCTTGATTTCTTCCTCCAGCAGGCCATCTCCTCCGGCGAGTTCGGGATCAAGAAATGAAGATCGCCATCCGCGTAGACGTCGATACGTTCCGCGGCACGCGCAGGGGGGTGCCGTCCCTCCTGCGCACGATGGACCGCCACGGCGTCCGCGCGGCGTATTTCTTCTCGGTCGGCCCGGACAACATGGGACGCAACCTGTGGCGTCTGCTGAAGCCGACCTTCCTGTTCAAGATGCTCCGCACGAACGCCCCCGGGCTGTACGGCATGGACATCCTCCTCATGGGGACGGCATGGCCCGGTCCGGCGATCGGACGGCGCAACGAACAGGTGTTGCGCGACTGCGCCGCTGCCGGGCATGAGATCGGGCTTCACGCCTGGGACCACTGCAAGTGGCAGAACCGCATCGCGTCGTTCCCGCCCGAACTGATCCTGAAGCATCTGCGCCTCGCGTACGGCGAGATCGAACGCATCACCGGCAAGCCGCCCGTCTGCTCTGCCTCCCCCGGCTGGAAGACCACCGACGCCGTGCTGACTGCCAAGGAGACGTTCCGGTTCCGTTACAACAGCGACTGCCGCGGCAGCTCGATTTTTCGTCCGGTCGTGGACGGCAAACAGCTCGAAACGCCGCAGATCCCGCTCAACATGCCGACCTACGACGAACTGCTCGGCCGCGACGGCGTCACGCGCGAGAACTACAACGAACGCCTCCTCGCCACCGCCTCGCCCGACGGCATGAACCTGCTGACCATCCACGCCGAGGCCGAGGGCGGCATCTGCGCCGACCTCTTCGACGATTTCCTGAGCATGGCGAAGGCGCGCGGGATCGAGTTCTGCGCGCCGGGCGACCTGCTCCCGCAAGACGTCTCTACCATTCCGTCCGGCTCCATCCGTTCCGGCGTGCTCCCCGGTCGCGAAGGCTGGATGGCGCTGCAATCCGAATAAACCGCGTTCCGGAGGCCATTGTGGGCGGTTCAGCGCAATATACGGTCATCCTGGCGAACGGCAGTTTTCCCCGCCGCAAATGCCTGCTGGAGACGCTTCGCTCCGCCGCACGGATCGTCTGTTGCGACGGCGCCGCGTCCGCGCTGCTTCGCGCCGGACTGGAGCCCGACCTTGTCGTCGGCGACTTGGACAGCCTCGAACCGGCCTTGAAGAAACGCTTCGGGAAGCGTCTCGTCCATGAATCCGAACAGGAGACGAATGACCTCTCGAAGGCGTTCCGGGCGTGCATGGCGCACGGCTGGCGCGACATCGTGATCCTCGGGGCAGGGGGCCGCCGCGAAGACCATCTGCTCGGCAACGCGTCCCTGCTCCCGATGTTCGCCGCCGCCGGTGCCGCCATCCGCATGGAGACCGATTACGGCACGTTCCTGCCCGTCCTGAAATCCGCCTCCTTCCGCCGTCCGGTCGGCACGAAGGTCTCGATTTTCAGTTTCCACCCGGAAATGCCGGTCACGGCGACCGGGCTGGTGTATCCGCTCGACAAGCTCCGCCTGCCCTTCTGGTGGTGCGGCACGCTGAACGAGACGAACGCGCCGGAGTTCTCGCTCACGTTCGACGGACGTGCGCCGCTGCTGCTGTATTTCCCGCGCTGATTCTGCGTTTTTTTCCGTTTTTTTTGGAATTCCGTCTTGACTTTCCGCGAATCGATGGTATAGTAAATATCATTCTCAATTTGAATTGAGGGCGTATAGCTCAGTTGGTTAGAGCGCCACGTTGACATCGTGGAGGTCGTAGATTCGAGTTCTACTACGCCCACCATTTTGCACCAAGCTAAACCGTTGGAATTCAGCAAGATTCCAGCGGTTTTTCTTTTTCTACGCACACCCTGCCCAAAAGCGCCAAAACAGGCCCTATGAAACAGAATTTGCGTAAAATTTACGTAAAGCTTCCAGCTCAACGCTGAACTGACACCGATGTTGATCCGGCCCTTTATTTCCGATTTTTCGCATGTTGGCGAAAACGTATTGTTTTCTATTCGTCTTGAGTATTTTTGAACCTGATGAAGACCCGATAGCGGGAAAGAGAGTCTTCCCAATCATCAATAAAAAGCTCCGCCCGGTCCTGAAAAGCTTTGAGTTCAATCGTGTCGCGGCCTATCTTGTCAGCAATCTTTGCCGTGGAAAAAGCCGGTTCAAACCCCAGCTCGAACGGTTCGTTCAGATTCTTCCACGGTTTCCCGTTGATTGTGACATCCGCGGGGTAATCCCACTCAAGATGATTGTAAAGTATCTTGTCTTTCTGAAATGTAAAGGATCCCCGGCCGTCGATGATTCCTTCGAAAACCACGAGCGTTTCTTCCCCGTCCACGTCCCCTTCTTTATCGGCGGGCATATCGGCTTCCCCGGAAGGCGCTTCGATCATCAATACCAGAACGTATGTTGTACCCCCCAACGGCGACTTTTTTTTCTTCTGAAGAGCAAGAAAACAGGTCCTGTCTCCCGCGGGTATTTTTTTCCCGACGGTGAGCGCATCGGTATAGACGGTATCGCCGACGGCAAGCGAAAACGGAGTCGTGAAATCCTCCGCATCCCCGGCCAGATTGTAGACACCCGGCGCCTGATCCTCTTTGATGCGGATCGTATAACTGCGCGCTCCGGCAAAATCCTTCAGTCTTTCGATCAGAGGATAGGACATCGGGTCCTTTACAATATACACGAAGTCGCCGACAAGGGCACTGTAAGAAAACGTGCTGCTTTCCGTGCGGCCCGTCAGGTCTATTATAAAATCCGTTTCGGGACCCACGATGGATGTTTCCACGTGTCCCCCGGTTACCGCAGCACTCCCGATGGAAACAGTCCCGGTCAGGACACTGCCCTGTTTGTACGAAAAAACCGAGCCGAATTCGGTTTTCATTCCATCGATTGCCCCATCGGAGCAAAGGTGGACGCATCCCGGTTTTGAATGAATTTCAGAGGGACGCGGTTCGAACGCGGAGCACTTTGCCATGATGTTTTCGCATTTTCCACCATTGAACGGACGAATGATCCCGTTGTCCACGGACGCATTTTTCAGAACCCCGTACACATCGCACAGTTTATCCCCCGGTACTTTCCCTGCGAAAGACGCATCCTCCAAGCTGGAACCTGACATGATCTTCACCGAAGCTCCTTTTGTGCCGACAAGACGGTGCAGTTGGCTGTCGCCGTCCAGGATCAGCTCAAATTTGCCTGACATCTTCCAGAGCGTGTCGGCTTTGCCCCCGTCCTGCACGGAAAACAAATCCATCCGGCCGGGCGTATCGACATCCAGGATGCCGCCCCCGTCGCCGGAACAATCGGACATCAGAGACAGGTTTTTCAGCGTCAGGCGGGATTCCGATACCCGGAACATCGGTTCCGTTTCCGGTCCGATCAGAGTGACCTTGTTCGTTCCGGCATCGATGATGATGTTCTGCGTGACGTTCAGGGGCGAGGACAGCCTTATTTCAAAATCGTCCGTGAAGGAGAGCGTCGCTCCCGCGCCATGCATTTGCGCATAATTGAACGCCTCGCGAAGACTGTTTGCCCCGTCGTTGGGGTCCTCGACATCCAGATTCGTGGTGATGACGAGCGGATCGCCGTTATAGAAGGCGGAAGTCTGAGCCGGCTGTTCCGAGCTGTGCCCGGCATCCTGAAAACGAAGAAGGAGAAAGATGTTTGCCACACCGATCGCACACAGAAGGAGCAGGAGCAAGGCGAGCAGAACAGACCATTTGTTTTTGATCCGGCCCCGAATGCGCGACCGCACACTGTGCTCCAGATGGAATCGCGCATCCTTGACAGCTGCCATGAATTCGTCTGCGCACTGGAATCGTTTTGCCGGAGTAATATTGCAAGCCCGCATATAAAGGGGACGTGCGATTCCGATTTCCGAGAGCGCCATGTCACGGGGAACAGAGGGAAAGAAAAACACGTCGGTTCCGGCCCAGGCACAGTAAATGATCTTTCCGATGGCATAAAGATCGCATACCATCGGAGAATAACAGTCCGGATTGTCGGCCATTTCGGGCGGGATGAATCCGTCTGTTCCGGCAGATCCGGTTTGAGGAGCAGCGGAACAATCCGCCGTGTCGGAAAGCAGACTGTAATCGGACAGCATCGGTTTGCCGTCGATGAAAAGGATATTCTCCGGCTTGATGTCACAATGGGCAAGTTTTACCTCGTGAAGCGACTTGACCGTCTTCAATACAGCATCGGCAATATCCAAAACCTCGCTTAAAGGAATCCGGCCCAGCCTTCTGATCCGACTGGCGAGCGTGTCCGGTTCGTAATCCGGCCATTTGGCGACGTTGTCGGCAAGAGACATGACGTAATAGACGCGTCCGTCCCCAAGATTCCCCGTCTTCAAAATGGGAACCAATCCGGGAATATGCGAGACAACCGAGAGACACTGTTCGATTCCGTTGCGTTCATCCTCGTTGTCGACCTTCCTGACGACTTTCAGCGCAAAACGCTTCTCGTTGTCGTCGTGGACAAGATAAAGATCTCCGTTTCCGCCGCGCGCAACGGGCGCGTCCACAATCATGCCGTCCAGACAGTCGCCCTTATGAAAATCAAACGGAATAAAGAAGCTCATATCGAAAGATCCGGGTTGAATTCAGGATTTTCGGCGCGGATTTCAGAGATAATCCGCTGAAGGCTTTTCCGGCAGCGGGAACAATACTTGTCGATGATGTTGCGATTGAGCCCAAGATATTGAGCGACTTCTTTCGGAGGACGCCCCTGAAGGACCACCATTTCAAAAATATCATAGGTTTCCGGGTTGATGCGCGCACGCAACTCGTTCAGAGCAAGAGAAATGAGATATTTGTTATACTCCTCGTCAAAGATTTTCTGAAACGGCTCGTTGTCGTCCTGACTGTTCTGAATCAACTTTGCTACGGCGGGTTTCGGAGTTTCATCGGAATCAGGTCCGGCGTGGCTGGATAAAGTCGAGAAGCGGGCGGAAGCCTGGAGCATCGCCAGCGCCTTGTGCCGGACCAGTACGCCGAAGAATGTCCTGAATTTCCCTCTCGACGCATCATATCGCAGAAGAGCTTCTCCTTTGAAGAGATCGAGCATGATCTCCTGCATGAGATCTTTGCAGTCGTCCTGCGACATGCCGAGTTTCTGACCGATGGCAAGAACCAGGGGCCAGTACGTAAGGTAGAACTCGTTCCAGGATATGTCATCGCATTTCTGAAGTCGTTTCAGCAGATTTTTTCTTGTTGTGTACATGGGACAAGTTGTGAATGGGAGGGGGCCTATTGGGGTTACGGATAATATATATCATCCGGTCTCAAAATACAAGCTCGAAGCTGACAATGGAAACAAACGTTTTTCCTTTCATTGCAAGCTCGCAAGGCTGCCCTTGCCGGATTCCTCGAAGATGCGTTCCGAGGTGAACTCTTCGAATGCGCCGGCAGACACGAGGTCTTTGTACATGTCGGAATCGTCATTACCGAACCTGAGTTCAATCGAGGTTGTGCCGATGACTTTGACGCAGTTATCGCCATCTCTGTAGGTCAGCGAGGCGCTGTCCCAGTTGTCCATGCTTCCCGATGCGAACCACAGCGTGACCGAACCCGTCGCGAGCTGTTCGACAGTATCCTCACCCCAATTGCTGCCACCGAAGGTGAAGATGTCGCTGCCGCCGCCACCGTGCATGCGGTCATAGCCGATGCCGCCTGCGATTACATCGTTTCCAGATGCGCCTGCAATGCGGTCGTTTCCGGCGTCGCCGAACAGGAAATTATCGCCCTTGCTCGCCCAGATAACGTCGTTGCCGACACCGCCACGAATGGTAAGACCGTCGCCAACGTATTCGAAGCGCTGGCTGGTCATATCCACAATGTCATCGCCCGCGCCGGCACGAATCTCGTCAATCTGCGCAATGCGCGACTGTTGTTCCGTAACAGATCCCGGCAGTGTCGTGTAGATATCGTCCACAAAGAGCGAATCTCCGCTGTCGCCGTCCGTCATCAGCAGGATATTGGCATCGGTCGAACCCTCGATGATGTCGGCGAGCTTGTTCTTCCCGCAGACGGATGCGTATTCGTTCGTTCCGCTCCAGTCATTGATGGAACCGACATGCTGGGCTGCATATCCGGATTCCCACGTTCCAATGGGATTCGCGAAGAAGACATCCGCATTGCCGTCCGCATTGGATTTGACAAGCTTCGGCTCGGTAGCGGTCTTTTTGGCCTCCACAGGCTCAGGTTCGCTCCATTCACCGCCTTCCGGCTTGACACGCATCTGATAGTTGCCCGCGGGCATCTGGAAGGAATCCAGCGAATTGGAATCGACAACAAGCTGGATGGCATGGCCGTCATCCGTGGAGAGTTCCACGATATACTTCGTGGTTTCAGCGACCTTTTCCCAAGTCTGAGTCTGGGGAGCGACTTCCGAGACGGGGGCCTGGATGATGTTTGCAAATACGATGGAATTCGTTCCCTCGTTCCCGGCTGCGTCCTTTGCACTGAAATGATACGTGCCGTTCGCTATAACCGTAATTGCTCCAGTATATTCCTGCCAATCGGAATCACCGATACGATAGAAGATTGCACTGCCATCGTCGACCGAAGCAATCAGTGTACTGGCCTGGAGCGGAGTCTGGTTGTCACCGGAGAGCGTGATCTCCGGGGCGGTCGTGTCGATGTTCCTGAACTCGTATTCGGCTCTCCCCGTGTTCCCGGCCGCGTCTGTCGCCATGAAGTAATACGTGCCGTTTGCCGTGACTGTGATTTCGCCTTCGTACTTCGTCCAGCTTTCGCCGTCCGTGGAATAAAGGATGTCAAGTCCGGCCTCTGTTGTAACCGTCAGACTGGACGCTTTCAACGGCGTTGTATTATCGCCGGAGACAACGATAACAGGAGTGTCCCTGTCGATGTTGCCTACTGCATAAGCTTCTTCGGCTTCATTCCCGGCAGTATCCACGGCTTTGAAGTAGACCGTGGTGTTATCCGTCACGATTACGCCGTCCACATAATCGCTCCAAATCCCGCCTTCTCCGATCTTGTACAACGAATGCTTCAGTTCGACATTGTCCGCAAACACCGCAGTTACGGTCACGCTGCCCTTGGTCGGATCAGTGATGTCCGCCTGAATATCGCTCACTGTCGGAAGCGCCTTGTCGATATTCGTGACATCATAAGGAACGATGGCGGAGGTGTTTCCGGCGACATCAATGGCACGGAAGTAAACAGTTGCGTTTTCGGAAACGGTCACCCCATCCACATAATCAAGCCATTCGCCACCTTCGTCGATTCTGTACTGTGCGGCATCCAGTTGAACATCATCCGCAAACTCGGCCGTTACGATCACATTGACGTTCGTCGGCGTTATAACATCAGCTTTGACATTGCTGACGGTCGGAAGCACATTGTCAATGCCCACGATTCGGAGCGATGTGTACATGCTTTCCAGTTTGGTTTCAGGGTTCACAGACTTGAAGTAATACTGCCCGTTTTGTGTGGCAACGAAGGAATCGTTTTCGCACTCAGTCCATGTTTGAAGGTCATCCGACGAATAGCCCTTCATGCCGTCTTCCACATTGACGGAAACAACGACCTGATTGTCTTTGAGTTCACCCTCAACAGCCGGTTTTTCCGGCAGCACGGCGTTCAGTTCCGCCTTGAGATACATCCGCGCCGCATCGCTGATGGAGAGTTTGTACGAATTGCATTCGCCGGAGAAGATGTCGGCAGTGCCTTCCACGCAGACATAATTCTCTTTTGCAACGGCGAGTTTGTACTGACCGTTTTCCTCGGCCGCCGTCTGGAGAAGTTCGCCCTCTGCGTTGAATTCCTGTACGACAAGCCCACTGCCCGTGACAGTCACGTCAATGGTGTTTGCATATACGGAAAGAATCTTGTAGTAATCCCTGTCTCCGGCAGAGGTGACAAGTCCGCCGTAATTGCCGTTGGGCAGTTCGGTCGCCTTGTCGATAGAATTGTTGCCTGCCGCCAGCGGAGAGATCGAGCCGGTACGGGAATAATCGAAGAAGTCCACGCCGGTTGTCCAGTTGCCTGCGAACCGCAGATCGTAGGTCGTTTCCTCTGTCGTCGTAATGACGAGAGTATAATCATTGTCTGTACGGGTTTTTTCAAAATCTATTCCGTCCAGCGGGAGAACACCGTTTTCGAAGACACGGCGAATTCCGGAGTCGGAATAGAGTGAAATCGTCACTTTTGCATTCGGGTTGTCTGCTGTCACCAAGATGGCGTCGCCTTCGATCCCCGCCTGTTCCAGCGTCACGTTGAAGTAGGCGGAATGATCCATATAGAGGCCTTCGAACGATACGCCGTTGCCGGAGAACGCTCCCAGATCATAAGAATTTCTGATTTCACCGTCGTCGAAATAGTATGTGAAGCTGGTGAATGAGAGGTTTCCGCTCGCGTCAACGATGTAATCAGAGCAATCGTCAGCCATTTTGGATAACGTATACATGAACTTGCCCCAGGACGTCTTGCCGATATCCGTGGCGTAATAGTCCAGAGATTTACCACCATAGGCATAAGCCGCCATCATGGGATCGGAAAGAACCGGATTGAACACCGCCAAACCCGAACCGTAGATATCAGGCGTGATTTGAGCACTGTCGATCACGATGTTCATCACTGTGTCATACAGGTCGTTCGCGGCATCCAGCAGGGTCGAGGAGATCGTCTCGTGATACCCCTTGATCATATTCAGGATACTGCCCAGATCAGAGTAGGCGCAGATTTCATCGCCGTAGTTGTGGACCTTGCTGAAGCATTTGCAGAGAGCGACCCAGTCGGCGAAGGTGAAATCCTTGGCCAGATCACCGAACTGCTCCAGCGCTTCGCCCAGCGTGTTTCCATCGGACTTGAACGAAGCCATGGTCAAATCCTGAAGTCCGGAACAGTTGCAGGCGGCCACGATCTTCCGCGAAAGTCCCTGCGATGTCATATCCGTCTCGAAACTGTTCAGCAGAACATTATACATAACCAGCAAGTTCGGCACCCATCCGACTGCTTCCGAAGCGACCACATAGTCAACAGTCCCCTCCATCGTAGTGACGACAACATCGCTGCCCATCAGGCATTGCTCGAATGCGGCTACGGAAAGATCTTTGTATTTGTCCGCCTTGAGCAGTTCCGCGATATCCTTGATTGCCATCATGGAATCGCTGTCTTCATCGGAGCAGTTATATCCGAGACTGGTACCGTGGTCGCACATGATCAGCGCGTAATTGTCCGCGCGGCCGACGTTCATGCCCCAGTCCAGGAATGCCTCCAGTGTTGCGATATCCCCGGTATCCCATTCCCTGCCCGGATCCATATTGTTCGCGTTAACATACGTCCCAGTTTCCGGTCCGTCGAAATACATCCACTGCACTGCGACTGCGCCGCCGTTGCTGTGCCGGATCCTGCCGACGCGCGTATCGGTCCAGTTGCGTTCTCCGACAGCATATCCTTCGGAACGGTCCATCAGGACATAGACCTCGACATTTTCGGGCAGGATCGCTTTCTGCATGTAGAGGAGTTCCTGAAGGAATGCGCCTTCAAGGTTATTGTCGCCGGCCATGTAGATGAAGATGCTCCAGGTATTGTCCTTCGCGATATCGGAATCCGGCAGATTCTGAGCGATCAGGCTGTATTCACTGTACTCGTCTTCATTCGGCGCATCCAGCGTGAGGTAATACTCGCCCGCTTCCAATCCATAAAGACTGATCTCGGAGTCAATGCCTTCCGTTCGGACATTGCCGTCGGCATCCCTGATGACGTAGGACATGCCGTCTTCCCAGTCGCTGCGATAATCTGTCAGGATGATCTTGCTCCGTTTCCACGCGTTGTATTTCAGCACGATCTTGAACGTGTCTTGACGGGTCTCGTCATCTTCCCGGACTTTTGCGATGGAGAGGCCGGAGATTGTCTGGTCTTCGCGGATCAGGATGGGCTCGTACCCTTCATAGGTATCGGACGGAATCAGCGCAGAATTCGTCACATGCCAGCTCAGCGTGTAGTTGTTCGTCACGTTATTGTATCCATAGACCCGAACATAATATTCGCCAATGTCCAGTCCTTTCAGGCTGACCGTGTCGTCGTTTTCCGCAGTCCTGGAGTACGCAACCACCTCGCCGTTGACGTTCAGAATCTCAATGTCCAGGTCGCCAAGCTGCGCCACATAGCTCAGTGTGATGCTGTCGTCCGCGGAACCTTTTTCCAAAATGGAGAAACTGTAATAGTCAACGTCTGTGTCGCTGTGGATGGAAAGCCCCGTAAGCGTCTTATCGCCGTTCGGCGTATAGAGTTTGGTCGCTTTCCGCATGGAATCGTTGTTTTCATATCTGTCCGGATCGACCTCATCCTCACGGACATTGAACGTCAGATCGTAGTTGGCGGCAGTCCCGTCTTTGCCGACAACCTTTACCACATAGATGCCGCGATTCAGTCCGTTGAGCGAAACAGTTTCACTGCCGCCGTTCGTGCTGACGGATTTTCCAAGCATGAAAACGCCGCTGATGTCGAAGAGATAGAGGTCCAGATCTCCGATCTCCGGTTCAAATGAAAGCGTTATGGAATCCGCGCCCGTTCCTCTGTGCCCCAACCGGAACGAGAAATAGTCCACATCATTTGCCGCTTGAATCGCGGCCCTGACAGTCTTCGATCCGGCGATTTCGCCAAGATATGTGTTTGTTAACGGCGAGTTTCCTTTTTCATATTCATCGGTCAGGACAACCGGTTCCGGCAGATCGTAGACCAGTTTGTAGGAGTTCGTGTTGCCGTTGTCCCCTGAGACCTTCAGATAATAGGCGCCTGCCGTGTATCCGCTCAGAGACAGCCGTTCGTTGTCCGTTACGCTCCGGGCATAGTCGATCAGTTTGCCGTCTTCATTGTACAGACTGATATCCAGATCTCCGGCCCACTGCTTGAAGTCGATTCCGATGTAATTGGACTTCCGTCCGGATGTTTCCAGCTCGAACATGAACCAATCGACATCATCGGCGGAATGAATCGTCAGATTCGGGACAACATTCTCTCCCCCTATGATCTCCGTGGCCGTTTCCAAAGAGTCGTTGTTTTCCATTTCATCCGCGGAATAAGTCAGACCGCTGCGGTTGTTCCAACCGACTTTCAGTTTGAGATAACCTTCGTCATCTACATATACCGTATAGTTATACCGCCCGTGATACTCCGCATCGCCGTCGACGGTGCAGTTCGCCAGTTCAATGCCGTTGGAATCATACACCTGGACGATGCGATCCCGATCTCCGGCCGTCTGTCCCCGGAACCGCCACTGGTTGGTGTTCCCGTCCCAAACGCCGTTCGCGTCGTTTTGCCCGATCATCGAGGCATGAGATGCCAGCGTGTAAGTGCCGATCGCCTGACGCGGATCCATGACCACACGCAGTTCCGTGTTGTAGAGTTTGCTCAGTGTGAGCAACTCGGAATCCGCCTCGGTTCGTTCGGTCAGGTCGAGATTTACGGTGAATCCGTTGCCGTCTACCCCTGAACTCGCCTGTGAAGCCGTATCAATCCCGAGATCGCCGCTGTCAAAACGCCAGCCGGTCGAACGGAGCGTCAGATCCCCGTCCAGGGAGATAAAACCTCTGACAGACCAGCCGCCGTTTATCACGATTTCCGACAACGTTCCGCCAAAGAATATCGCATCCGTCAGTTCCGTAAAAAGAGAATTGCTTACGGAATTGAAAACGGAATCCGACACTGTGGCATCCTGATTTATGATCACGGGAGTATTGAAGACGGAATGCGAAACGGTCGAGCCGCTGTTGAGGCGGTAGTTTTCCATATTGTAATAACCCGTTCCGTTCAACTGACAATGATCGATCATGCTCCCGGAATTGAATTCTCCGCTGTAGGTGCTGACGGAAACGCCTTCCATCGTCACATCGGAGAGAACCAGATCTTCACTGTTCAATGACCCCGTGATGCTCACGCCGTCACGGGCTTCAAATCTGCCGGTTCCCCCGTAATCCCGCACCGAGACATTGCCGGTGACCGTCACGTTTTCCCCGCGTACATTTTCCAACACATTGTTCCCGACAAAAAACGCGCCGCCCTGATTGAATCCGTCGATCACGGTCGTATCGCCTTCCGCATAATCAAACCGCAGCGATCCGCCTTCCTCCTGCCGCAGCCCTGTGACTCTGCCCCCGGCTTTGACGGTCAGGAGCGTGTCGCCCAATGTCGAATTCGTGATTGCGCCGCCGTCTCTGACCGTCGGGTTGTGATAACCTCCTTGTCTGAACTCCATGTCGTCCAGGGACGCGCTGTGCAGGAACTCATCTTCGGGACCGTCGTAACAAACGCCGAATGTCCCGTCCGCGTCTTCCGACACATCGATCGTCAGCGTGATCAACTGCGTTTCCACATCATGCGCCAGCGTGTAACGATAATTGCCGAATGTCATTTCCGGGTTTTCATACGACAAATACTCCGTGTCTTCGCCGTCGATATTCATCAGGAAGCTGTCAACCAGGCTGCCTGCGCCATACGCGATCGTGTATGTCCCGATCCTCTGATCTTTCTGGAACAGGAGACGGAAAGTCGCATCCTCGGAGAAACAGTTCACCGAGAACATCCCTGAGTCCGTTACGGTCCGGTTTCTGTAATTGACGTTGACAGTATGGCCGTTCACATTAAAACATGTATCGCCATTCTCCAGGTATCCCCCGGAACAGTTCAGCGTTATATCTCCGGCCAAAGAGACACTTCCAAACAGGGTATATCCTGCATTGAACGTGATATTTGAAACGGTTCCGCCGCAAAGCGTTGCAAATGAATTAAATGCAGAATCCGACACTGTGGCATCCTGATTTATGATCACGGGAGTATTGAAGACGGAATGCGAAACGGTCGAGCCGCTGTTGAGGCGGTAGTTTTCCGTATTGTAATATCCCGTTCCGTCCAGCTGGCATTGACTGATCATGCTCCCGGAATTGAATTCTCCGCTGTAGGTGCTGACGGAAACGCCTTCCATCGTTACATCGGAGAGAACCAGTTCTTCACTGTTCAATGTCCCCGTGATGCTCACGCCGTCACGGGCTTCAAATCTGCCGGATCCCCCGTAATCCCACACCGAGACATTGCCGGTGACAGTCACGTTT
>JAEEGG010000861.1_pt1 | contig 87543 bp, 72 predicted proteins | sample 9134161 | NCBI WGS metagenome assembly JAEEGG01 (sample SAMN16246543, study PRJNA631951) | gut metagenome | biome: gut microbiome; feature: rumen; material: CR-attached | host: Bos | place: Iran: Karaj | collected 2018-10
TCAACGCGAAACGTGAATACCAGCGTCTTCCGCCGATGTCGATGATCGACTTCACAAAGATGATGAGGCAGAAGCAGGCGATGGTGGAGATCACCGAGAAGCTGCAGAACCGCTATGTCAACGTGGGCTTTTCAGGCGGCGAGAAGAAGAAAAACGAGATATTCCAGATGGCGATGCTCGAACCTGAGCTCTCAATCCTCGACGAGACCGACTCAGGCCTCGACATCGACGCCCTGCGTATCGTGGCAAACGGCGTCAACCAGCTTCACAACGAGCATAACGCCTTTGTGGTAATCACCCACTATCAGCGACTTCTGGATTATATCGTGCCGGATTTCGTCCATGTGATGTACGACGGCCGCATCGTGAAGTCGGGCGACAAGAAACTCGCGCTCGAGCTCGAAGAGAAGGGCTACGAATGGGTTAAAGAACTGAAACTCTAACACTTACGGCCATGGCTTATCTTGAAAACAACATAACGGTCGGAAAGAATCAGAGTCGTCAGCTCGTGCTCCTGGACGACAGCAGTCATCTGCAGTCGAATGAGGAGCGATGCGACATCGTGATGGAGGAAAACTCCACGCTCGAGCTGTACAGGATTCAGAACCTCAACGACGACACCCATCTGACCACCCACATCAACATACAGCAGGCGCGCAACAGCAGCGTGCATTTCGTGTTGGTGACGTTCAACACTGGTTTTGTGCAGAACAACATTCACGTCGACCTCAACGGCGAGGGTGCCGACCTGCAGATCTACGGATTGTACCTCCTCGACAAGAGACAGCATGTCGAGAACCTCATGAAAATCAACCACAACGTGCCGAACTGCTCGAGCAACGAGAAGTTCAAGGGCATCTTGGACGACGAGGCCTCGGCGGTGTTCAACGGTCACGTGATGGTAGCCCCGCACGCTCAGAAAACCAACGCATATCAGAACAACAGCAACATCATCCTGACCGACAAGGCGAAGATCAACACCATGCCGTTCCTTGAGATTTATGCCGACGACGTGAAATGCTCGCACGGCACAAGCACAGGACAGCTCGACCAGGACGCTATGTTCTACATGCGTCAGCGCGGCATCAAGAAAGAGGACGCGAGGATGCTTCTGATGTACGCTTTCGCAGCGGAGATAAGCAATCACATAAAGATTGAAAGCGTCCACGACAGCATCGACGACATGATAAAACGCAGATTAAAAGGCGAGCTCTCAAGCTGCGACACATGTATCTTCCAGTGCAGCAACAAAGAGAAAGTATTTAAAATTGATTTGGATATAATTTAAATTTTTGCAAAAAAACTTGGATTTTTAAATATTATAGCATATTTTTGCAAAAAATTTAACTATTCAATTAAAAATTAGAAGCTATGAAAACAAACAGACTTATCAGAAAGAGCTCAGTTCTCTTCATGGCATTGGCAGTCTTTGCTATGATTTTCACAGGATGCAAGAAAGACAGTTCATCAAACAGCAGCAGTGGCGGCGGCGACACCCCGACACCTACTCCTCCAACAGGCAACTACGGTACTATTGTTGTCGGCGACCAGACTTATTCCATCCATCTCGGTGTGTACACGGTATCATACGACGAGAGTATTGCGACAAATGTAGTTGGCATTGCTTTGACGGACGGTACAGCTCAAACCGCGAACTCATACGTGTTGGCCATTCCATATTATGAGGAAATACCAACCGGCACTTTCAGTTACTACTTTGGAGAAGAGCCACATCAAGGTCAATGCGGTGGTGTGTTAATGAAAGGCGGCACCACCGATATGCTGGTCTGCATGTCAGGCACTGTAACCATCACAAAAGTTGGAGAGAAATACAAGATTGTGTCACAAGGCCAAGCAACACCTGACACACAACACGGCATCAACTTCTCAGTAGACTTCGAAGGTCCACTGACATTTGAAGAAGAATAATAAGGTTTTAACAATAAAAAATCAAACAATCGCGGCATGTTTTGTGCTGCGATTGTTTTTTTTAGTATCTTTATTAAATTTAGTAATAATATTACTTTGATTTTTTTTACTTTTTTTCTTGCATGTTTAAAAATAATTTGTATCTTTGCAGCATGAATAATAAAAGTAGCCATATTACTAAACGAAAGCTCTGCCAAATAGCAGAAATACAATCTGGTATATATATAAAAGGTATATCAGATGGAGATGTTTCATGCTTGCAGGTAAAAGATTTGTTGATGGATTCGCCTGAAACTACCGCAACGAAAACTAATTATACCAAAAAGATTGACAAATACTTGTTAAAAAAAGGCGACATTCTTTTTGCATGCAAAGGCACAACATATCTATGCAAAGTATTTGATTATGATATTCCTGCAGTGGCATCAACAACATTATATTCAATAAGATTACGCACAAGTAACACAACTCCAGAGTATGTTTGTTGGTACATGAATCACCCCGCTATTGCAGCTGCAATTAACAATGAGAAAATGGGAACGGGCTCACCAATGATAAGAAAAGAAGTCATTGAGAATCTTGAAGTTATTATACCAGATAAAAACACTCAAGAAAAAATTATCGAGATTTCAAGACTTCAAGACCGAGAAAACGAGCTTGTCAGTTTAATACAACAAAAGAAAACACAGTTAACCAACCAATTGATTATAAATAAATTAAACATATAAAATGGATACAAAAAAGATAACACAAGACGACATCAACCGCACGGTTTGGAAAGCATGCGACACTTTTAGAGGCGTGATTGACCCAAGCCAGTATAAGGACTACATCCTTACGATGCTATTTTTGAAATATGTGAGTGATGTCTATAAGTCTAAGTTTCAGGATTATGTAAAAAAATATGAAGGAGATGAGACTCGTGCAGAAAGAGCAATGCGTCACGAAAGGTTTGTTGTGCCAGAGAAAAGTTCTTACTACTATCTTTACGAACATAGAAATGCATCCAACATCGGAGAATTGATTGACGAAGCACTCGCCAATATCGAAGATGCCAACCGTGAAAAGATGAGCAGCGAGGATGGAAGTAGCATTTTCAGAAACATCAGTTTCAACAGTGCGAATTTGGGCGAGACAAAGGAGAAAAACGCAAGACTAAGGAACCTCCTTCAGGATTTTAGGGGCGTGGAGCTGGATGAGTCGCATCTGGGAAACAACGATATCATTGGCGATGCCTATATGTATCTCGTCTCAACGTTTGCAGGTGAAGCTGGCAAGAAAGCAGGAGATTTTTTCACACCAGCTGAGGTCTCTACCCTACTCGCAAAATTAACAAAAAGCAATCCAGGTGCGAGAATATGCGATGTGACTTGCGGTTCAGGATCATTGTTGATTAAGGCTGGTAAAGAAGTGGGAAACAACAACTTCTCGTTATACGGCCAAGAAGTTAATGGAAGCACCTGGGCTTTAGCAATGATGAACATGTTTTTGCATGGCTTTGACAACGCTGTCATCCGCTGGGGCGACACTTTGCGCAACCCGAAGTTGAAAACAAACGACAAGTTGATTAAATTTGATACAGTGGTTGCAAATCCACCATTTTCACTCGACAAATGGGGCGCAGAAGAAGCCGCTAACGATCCATACAACCGTTTTTGGCGAGGCATCCCACCTAAGAGCAAGGGCGACTGGGCATTTATCAGTCATATGCTCGAAGTTGCGGATGAAAATTCCGGCAAAGTAGGTGTAATCATACCCCACGGAGTGCTTTTCAGAGGCGGAAGCGAAGGCAAGATCCGCCAATACATACTTGAAAACGAGCACATACTTGAAGCTGTTATCGGGTTGCCGGCAAATCTCTTCTACGGCACTGGCATTCCGGCAGCCATCGCCATCTTCCGCAAAGGCAGAAGCTCAGAAAACGTATTGTTTATCGATGCAAGTCGCGAATATGAGAATGGTAAAAATCAGAACAAACTGCGAGCTCAAGATATCGAGCATATTGTCAATACATATCGCAAGTTTACCAAAGGCGAATTGAGACCGGGCGTTGTGGAAGATAAATATGCTTTTGTGGCAACACCTAACGACATTCGCGAAAACGATTATAATCTCAACATTCCTCGTTATGTTGACACATACGAGGAGGAGGCGGAGATTGACATCCCTGTAGTTCAGAAAGAGATTGAGCAATTAGAAAGTGAACTTATTGAAGTTCAAGCAAAAATGAAAGATTATTTGAAAGAATTAGGATATTAGTATCATGAAGGACGAAAACCAGAACATAGAATACAAGCGCAGCTGGAGCGACGAATACCTCAAATGGGTGTGCGGATTCGCCAATGCACAAGGCGGCAAGATTTTTATTGGTATAGATGACGACAAAACCGTTTGCGGATTGCAGGATTCGCACCGCCAAATGGAAGACATACCAAACAAAATCGTGGCTTTTTTAGGCATAGTTGTCGATGTGAATCTTCATCAGAAAGACGGTCTTGATTATTTGGAGATAATAGTAAATCCAAGTAATGTGCCGATTTCATTTAAAGGAGTTTTTTATTATCGTTCAGGAGCCACGAAACAGGAGCTGAAAGGTCCGGCTCTTCAACAATTCATCCTGAAGAAGATGGGGCGTTCGTGGGACGAAATAATCTGCGAAGGTGCCAAAATGGAACATATTGATGACGAAGCTGTTGCATATTTTGTTCGCAAAGGCATAAAGGCTGGACGTCTACCCGAAACTGCTGCCGATGATTCAACAGAAACCATTCTCCGCAATCTTGATCTCATGGATGAAGACGGCGGATTGCGCAACGCCGCCATCTTGCTTTTCGGCAAGCGACCGTCGCGATTCTTCGCCTGTGTGGAGTTCAAAATAGGTCGTTTCAAAACTGATTCCGACCTTCGCAATCAAGATATGATAACCGGCAACATCATTCAGATGGCCGACAAAGTGATGGAAGTGTTGGACAACAAATATCTGATTCGCCCCATCCATTATGAAGGTCTTCAACGCATCGAGCCGATGGAAATACCAGAAGAAGCTTTGCGTGAAATCATCTTCAATGCCATAATCCACAAGGAGTATCCTGGATATTCGACACAGATGCGAGTTTACGACGACAGGATTTGGCTTTGGAACTCAGGTGGTTTGCCCGAAGGCATCACTTTTGAACAATTCCTGGGAGCTCACAGCTCGTGTCCTCGCAACCGACTTATTGCCAGAGCATTTTATTTGGCTGGCTTTATCGAATCGTGGGGACGTGGCATAAACAAAATCAAGACCAAATTTATCGGAAGCGGCCTTGAAGCACCTGTCTATAAAGAAGAAATGGGTGGAATGTCGGTTTACATTACTCGCAGGAAAGGATTATATGGCGAAGATGGCACTGTAAATGGCACTGTAAATATTATTGATAATAAAATAGTTAGTACTAATTTTGACGGTGTAAATGACACTGTAAATGACACTGTAAAACGCATTCTAAAAGTTATCAGCAATAATGAGGCTATTACGTATGATGAAATGTCGGAAGTCTTAAAAATTTCAAGAAGAACAATAGCTCGTCATATAAAAACAATGACAAAACTCTTTTTGATTGTCCGCGAGGGCTCTGACAAATCCGGATATTGGTATGTGACGGAAAAAGGAAAGAAAATAATTAATAAATACAATTAAGAATATGAACAAAATTGAAACATTATTCAGAGAGTGGCAAGCATTGCAACCTGTTAAAGAAGAGTATCAACAGAGACTCGACCAAAAGTTTATGTTGGAATTCAACTACAATTCGAACCACATCGAAGGCAACACTCTCACTTATGGCCAGACGGAAATGTTGTTGATGTTTGGGAAGGTTGTAGACGAGGCTAATATGAAAGATTTGGAAGAAATGAAAGCTTCCAACGTTGGTTTAAAGATGGTGAAAGAGATGGCTTTAGATAAAGGGCAGCCTCTAACTGAATATTTTATAAGAACATTGCATAAGACATTGCTTCGCGAGGACTATACTGTATATAAGCAACTTCCTGATGGGACCAACACCTCTTATGTCATACACGCAGGACAGTATAAAACTCGTCCAAACTCTGTGATTACTGCCACAGGTGAGCCTTTTGAATATGCATCGCCTGAAGAAACACCCGCTTTGATGGCTGATTTGCTTCAATGGTATAACCAAGCCGAGACAGAGGGAGCCATGACCCCCATAGAATTGGCAACATTGTTCCATTATCGCTATATAAGAATCCATCCGTTTGAAGATGGTAATGGCAGAATCTCACGATTGATAATGAACTACATTCTATATCGCCATGGTTATCCAATGATTGTTGTCAAAAGCAAAGATAAGAATAATTATCTTACTGCTCTTAACAAATGTGATATTGCCATTGGTCCAGTCCCATCCGATGGCGCACATGCAGAATTGTCACAAATAAAGCCATTTGTTGAATACATGAGCAAATGCCTTATAAACGCATTAGAGATTTGTATCAAAGGAGCCAAAGGAGAAAGCATTGAAGAAGCTGACGATTGGAAAAAGAATCTAAAAACAAAGTATCGTAATCAAATCAATAAACCAGAAGTAACCGTAGAAACAGAAGAACGTGTAATAGAAGAGTTTTCTAATTTATTGAGAAAAATAGACGAAGAGTTATTTGAGTTTTATTCTATATTCACTGTGGTTGAATGGAATCCTGCAAATGGGAAATATCATGATGACACAACAAGGGGAAACTGTTTTGCTGATATTGAATTTCTTAAGGAGTTTGGCACGATTAAGAGTAGTTTTAGCATTCAGATCAAATTAACAATACAACAGTTTCTATATAAAACAACCATATTGTATCACAAATGGTCTATGCCAGCATTTGTGATATACAACAAGGATCTACATTATAATGAATCTATTACTGACCAAGACAAGGAAGACATAATTAATAAAATCGGCAACCTTATCAATCAGTTTATTGAAACTCAAGGTTTTACGCTCCATGGCCCAAAATTATAACAAACAATAATTGACACAGTAATACGTAATGATAAACAACAACCAACATATCCCCTCCGGTTACAAGCCCTCGCCCCTCGGCATCATTCCCGAAGACTGGGAAGTGAAGAGGCTGGGGGAAGTGTGCACTTTTCTTGATAGTCAACGAATACCGATTAAAGATGCCGATAGAGGCAAGATGCAAGGTCAATACCCATATTATGGGGCTTCTGGTATAATTGATTATGTGAACGATTATATATTTGACGACGACTTAATTCTATTAGGCGAAGATGGAGCAAACATCATCACAAGAAGCACACCCCTTGCATTTCTCGTCAGTGGAAAAGTCTGGATAAACAACCACGCCCATGTTTTGAAAACAAACAAAGGCTATAATAGATATTATATCTGCAACTATCTTGAATCTCTTTCGTATGACAAATATAATACCGGGACGGCTCAACCAAAGCTAAATCAAGAAGTTTGCGAAAAGATTCCAATATTAGTACCCGGCGAAGAAGAGCAGAACTGTATTTCTAACTTACTAACTCTTTGGGACACCGCCATAGCCAAGCAAACCGCCCTGATTGAGCAACTCACCCTACGCAAGCGCGGCCTCATGCAGCAACTGCTCACGGGGAAGAAGCGGTTGAAAGGGTTTAGTGGGGAGTGGAAAAGGATAAAAGCTGGAGAAATCTTCAAAAGCATTTCTGTAAAAGGAAACGGTTCAGAAGTATTGTTATCCGCCACGCAAGAATACGGCGTTATTCCTCGTGACCAATTAGAAGGCAGGGTTACTATGCCGACAGGCGATACTAATTCATTCAAGCTTGTTGAAGTAGGAGACTTCGTTATAAGTCTTCGCTCTTTCCAAGGGGGACTTGAATATTCCGAACATAGAGGTATTGTAAGTCCAGCATATACGGTACTCAAACCCATTGTCGAGATTGACAAGCCCTATTATCGTTATTATTTCAAAAGTTCGGAATTTATTGGACATTTGGCGATTGCGGTAATCGGCATTAGAGACGGCAAACAAATCAGTTACGATGATTTCTGTTTCGTCAAAATACCATATCCAAACATAGATGAACAAAAAGCCATTTCGGCAGTTTTGTTACAATCCGACAAAGAAATCGAAATACAAAAACAAAAACTGACGGCCTTGCAGGAGCAAAAGAAAGGGCTGATGCAGGTGCTGCTGACGGGAAAAAGGAGGGTAACTATATGAAAGACCAGATTTTTATAAGTCACGCTACTCCAGAAGACAACGAATTTACAATTTGGCTTGCTTCACGGTTAGAGATGCTTGGATACCAAGTATGGATAGATAAAGAAGGATTGTTGGGTGGAGAACGTTTCTGGGCAACTATTCAAAAAGCCATTAATGAGTCAAAAAAGGTTCTTTTGGTTTATTCTGCAAACATTGTGAAAAACGGCATCCTCAAACAGGGCATCGAAAATGAACTTGAATATGCGAAAACGATTGCCTCGCAAAATGGATATATAGATTTTATAATACCTTTACATATTGACCAATCACCCTATAATTTAGCAATAGGACTTCCGAATATTAACCATATACCTTTCAATGAAAATTGGGCGGAAGGCCTTAAACAATTAAAGCAGAAATTAGATAAAGATGGCATAAAATATGATGAAGAAATAAATTCTTCTTTTGCAAATTGGTATGAAAGTACATATGTTACAAATTGTCAAATAAAACAAAAGAAAGAAGTATATTATACATCATGGTGGATGATAAAAGAAATGCCAAATAAGTTTTTCATGTATCAGTTTGAAAAACAAGCACAAGCTAAAGCTGTTTATGATTCAAACAAAGATATTCCAATAGCTTTGCTTTCAAATATTATATCAACATTTGACAATCATTTATCATTTCAAGTAATACGTGATAATGACTGTTTCGAAGTTCCTCCACAACACGTGTATGAATATAGTATATCAGATATTCTTTTTGGCTTCGATACAGATCGTTTTCCGACTCACAAGGATGTTGAGACTCATTTTAAAGATTTCATCAGATATGTTATTTATAAAATACTATTAAGAAGTGGAATGAGATCAACAGATCTGTCGGGGAAAAAGAAAGTTTATTATTATCCTCTAAGAGATTACAGTTTCCCTAAAATCAAGTTTGATTATCCTGCTCCTACAATGTCTAAAACTAAAAGAAAGACATTAGGTGGAAAATATAAAGAGAAAGGTTCGTGGCATTATGGAGTCTCTTTAAAAACATTATTATTTCCTGTTGTTGGAGTATCAATAAAATCACATTTGGTGTTTTCATCGGATGGAAATAATATTGAATCCAATTCGTCAAAACAACATGCATACAGAAGAAATAAAGGGAAAAACTTTTTCAATGAACAATGGCGCGATTTGTTACTTGCATTTATTTATTCTTTAGCTAACAGTCAAGGAAACATTGAAATTATTGTTACAAAAAATGGTGACAGATTGATAATGAACAATCGACCAGAATGGTATTGGAGCGATTATGGATATAAAGACCCCTCTAAAAAGATGGATCTTGATTCTATAGAAAACAATAGTATTGATACACCCGATGATGAGGAGGAAGTATAATGATTGAACCGGAAATAAAATTCATCAATGAGCCTATGCTAACATTTGCACACGGACAAAAGGCTCTAGATCCACGAGACGGATTAATGTTATATGGTCCATTTGATTCAAAACGTATTACAGGACAGACTAGCATTGGAATAATAGGACCTTCAGATTTAAGAAAGAAAATGATTGCATATCTGAAGCAAATACACAACAACGTTACCTCAAATACCGACCCTAAAAAACATCCTTATTTTCCAGGAATAGAGTCTGTTTTTGGTATATTCGTTAATTTTAACAATATTCCTGAATTAGACGTAACACAAAATAGTATAAATGAGGCATTAAAACAAACAAACTCAAATCTTAGAGTACATGAACTTGTGAATTTATACATAAATAAACTTTGCGAGTATTCTAAAGAACAAGAAATACCTGTTGGATTATGGTTGGTTGTCATTCCAGAAAGTGTATATACTTATGCCCGTCCTAAATCAAAAATAAAGAAAACAGATGATACGATATCATATAAACCATCAAAAGATTTCTTAGATAACTCTACGCTTTTTTTATTTCAAGATATACAAGAAGAAGCAGAACAGGTACGATATGCATATCAATTTGAAGTTGATTTTCACAACCAATTAAAAGCAAGATTGCTTGAAAAAGCAATTGTTACACAAATTATCAGAGAGTCAAAAATATCAACAGAAGGATTCACAGAAAGACAGTTACAACAAGAAGAACTCATCAAAACAGCAAAAGCATGGAATATTTCATCTGCAATATACTATAAACTCGGTGGACTTCCGTGGAAGATGGGAGATGTTCGTGATGGTGTATGTTATGTTGGTTTAGTATATAAAAAGACCAACGAAAATAACAACAATGCTTGCTGTGCAGCTCAAATGTTTCTAGACTCTGGAGACGGTATGGTTTTTAGAGGTAATGTGGGCCCATGGTGGAATCCTAAAACAAAAGAATTTCATTTGCGAACAAAAGATGCAAAGGAAATAATTGAGCAATCTATTCTATCATATTACAAAAAATTCGACAAATATCCTAAAGAAATATTTATTCACGCCAAAACTTATTTTAATGATGATGAATGGGCTGGCTTTGAAAAAGCAACTGATGGAAAATGTAAAATAATCGGAGTTCGCATTAGAGATGAACTTGCTTTTAAGCTTTATCGGCATTATCAATATTGTGTTCCTAGGGGTATGATATTGCAATATGATGACAATAGAGCTTTTTTATGGACTAAAGGGTTTATCCCAAGATTTGAAACTCAAATTGGATTAGAGACACCTAATCCATTGGATATTCAAATAACTAGAGGAGACGCCGATATCGAAGTAGTATGCAAAGACATATTAAGTCTAACAAAATTAAACTATAATGCGTGTATCTATGGCGACGGGCTACCTGTTACATTAAAATTCGCCGACTCAATAGGAGATATTCTCACAGCAGGTAAAGATATTAGATCTGGTGTATTACCATTTAAGTATTATATTTAATATAAATCAATAACTCATGACCCTAATCTCTTTCAAAGAAAACGATATCAGCCAAATCCCGGCGCTAGAGCTGTTGAAGAAGCTTGGATATAAGTATATCTCACCCGAGGAGGCTTTTGAGATGCGCGGCGAGAAGACGTCGAACGTGCTGCTCGAAGAGGTGCTGCGACAACAACTGCGCAAGCTGAACTCCATCCGCATCGGCAGTCACAGCGAGGCACGTTTTTCGGAACAGAACATCGAAAACGGCATCGTAGCACTGCGCAACGTGCCGATGGAAGGCGGCTATATCAACGGCAACGAGGCAGTGTATAACATGCTCACCCTCGGCAAAGCTTTCGAGCAGAGCATCGACGGCGACAAGAAAAGCTACACCATGCGCTACATCGACTGGGAGCATCCCGAAAACAACGTGTATCACGTTACGGAAGAGTTTGCGGTCACACGAGCTGGAATGAACGACACTTATCGCCCCGATATAGTGCTGTTTGTAAACGGCATCCCGCTGGTCATAATCGAATGCAAACGTCCAGATGTAAAAGGCGCTGAGGAACAAGCCATATCGCAACATCTGCGCAATCAGCAGGAAGACGGCATCAGAGGTCTGTATGTTTATAGCGCTCTGCTTCTCGCAATCGGAAACAGCTTCGGAAGCTATGCCACTACTGGCTCTCCAGCCAAATTCTGGAGTAAATGGCACGAGATGTTTATAAATAATGAGAAAGAAGCCGAATATCGCTCACGTTTGTTCAATTTGGTTAACGAAAACCATGAGATAACTCGCGAGCCGACGGTTCAAGATGAATATCTCTACAATCTTTGCCGTCCGGAACGCCTGCTTGAGATGATGTTTCATTTCACCATTTTCGACGCCGGAATCAAGAAACTCACCCGTTATCAGCAATATTTCACTGTCAATCAGACTGTGGAAAGGGTGAAAACCATTGAAGCAGGTCACAGAAACGGCGGCGTGGTATGGCATACACAAGGCAGTGGTAAGTCACTGACAATGGTTATGTTAGCACAAAAGATAGCACAAGAGCCGAGCATCAGGAATCCGCGCATCGTGCTTGTCACTGACCGCACCGATTTGGACAGCCAGATAACTGGAACATTCCGCAAATGCGGCAAAGAAGTGGAGAATGCCACGACAGGAAAACGTCTCGTAGAGCTCCTCGAAAGTGACACCGACGCAATCATTACCACTGTTATCAATAAGTTTGAGACGGCTATCAAAACAATAAAAGCGCCGCTCACCAACCCGAACATCTTTATTTTAATTGACGAGGCACACCGCAGCCAATACAAGGAAATGGCTATTCAGATGAACCGCGTGTTGCCAAACGCATGTAAGATTGCATTCACCGGCACTCCTCTGATGAGGAAGGACAAAAACACGGCACAGACATTTGGCGGCATTATCAGACCTGTTTACACGGTTAAGCAAGCTGTTATTGATAAGGCGGTTGTGCCACTTTTGTATGAAGGACGCATTGTGCCTCAATCAGTTGCGGAAGGTCCAATCGACAGTTTCTTCAACCAAGTATGTGAAGATTTGAGTGAGTACCAGACTGCCGACCTTAAAAAGAAGTTCTCACGCACCGATATTATCAACCAGACAGAGCAGCGTATTTATTCCATAGCCACCGACATTTCAAAGCATTACGCCGACAACTGGCAAGGTACGGGCTTCAAGGCAATGCTTGTCACACCTAAGAAACGTGTTGCCATTCTTTATAAAAAATATTTGGATGAAATCGGAAAGGTGTCATCGGAAGTGCTTATTACCGCGCCCGATGACCGTGAAGGCGAAGAAGTGGCATACGGCGACACACCTCAGGAAGTCAAGAGCTTCTGGAAGCAGATGATGGACGAGCATGGAACACCTCAGAAATATCAGGAAAACCTGATTTCACGTTTCAAAAAGCAGGAAAATCCCGAAATAATGATTGTTGTTGACAAGCTTCTCACCGGTTTTGACGAGCCCAAAGTAGCTGTTATGTATCTCGACCGTCCACTTCAAGGTCATAATCTTTTGCAAGCCGTAGCACGTGTAAATCGCACATGCGAAGGCAAGGATTATGGTTATATTATTGATTATTACGGAGTTTTGTCGGAATTGGATGCGGCAATGACCTTGTATTCAGATTATGACGAGGAAGAACAGCAGGTGTTTCACGACACTCTTGTCCCAGTTGGAGATAAAATTGCCGAGTTACCACAAAAGTACTCCGAGCTTTGGGATATGTTCAAGATGATTCCGAACAAACGGGATCTGGAAGCATACGCACAATCACTGAGAATGGAAGACCGCCGACATGAATTCTATGATAGATTATCGGCATTTTCGTCGGTATTACAATTGGCACTTTCCACTTTGGAGTTTCATAAAAACACTGATGAAAAGACAATCCAGCGATACAAAGACGACCTCAACATGTTCTCGAAGTTGAGGACAGCCGTTCAGCTACGATATTCCGACACTGTAGATTACAAGAAATACGAGGCGAGAATTGAAAAACTCATCAACCATCATATTGAAAGCGACGCAGTAAAAGTTATCACAAATTTGGTTAACATTTTTGACAAGGAAGATTTCCAGAAAGAGGTTGACAACATCGTCGGAACGACTGCAAAAGCTGATACTATAGCATCGCGAACAGCTAAGTATATCAAGGAAAACATGGATTCAGACCCTGCATTCTACAAAAAGTTCTCGCAACTGATAAAAGAAACGATTGAAGCATACGAGCAGGGGCGTTTGAGCGATAACGAATATCTTGAAAGAATGATGCAATACAAAGAAAATGTGTTGAATCATACTGACAGCGAACTTCCGGCTGAGTTTGAGCACAATAATACCGCCAAGGCATTTTACGGCATCGCATTGGAGAACTATAAGCGTTTGTTCCCAGAAATGCCGTTCAAAGAAATGGCGTTTGCAACAGCAAAATCTTTTGACGAGATAATTCGTAAAAATGTTGTCGTCGACGACTCCATAATGGTTGATTGGCAATCGAAAAGCGACATTATCGGACGGATGAAAATCGAACTTGAAGACGAACTGATTGACAACGTGAAACGCAAATATGCACTGGATTTCTCGTTTGACGATATGGATATTATTATTGACGGATGTGTGGATGTGGCGAAGATATGGATACGATAAATAATGACAGCATAACATACGGTTCAACCGTTATTGACTACTACATTGAATTTGCTGATAGAAAGACTCTTGGAATAAGAGTTAATCCTGATGGCTCGGTGTATCTCAAAGCGCCAGTTGATGCTACGAAAGCTGATATCCAACAGAAAGTCTGGAAGAAAGCGGCATGGATTCTAAAACAAAAACGCTATTTTGAATCATTCGGAACGCCAACTACCACAAGGCAATACATCAGCGGCGAGTCGCATCTTTATTTGGGTCGTCAATACATGTTGCGTATAAAGGAATCATCTTCAAATGCCATTCATTATCAGAACAATATCATTGAAATTGAGTGTCGTGACAAAAAAGATGCCAAAAAATTATTGCAAAAATGGTATCTTGAACGTGCAAAAGTCAAATTTAACGAATATGCGCAACCAATAATCGAACATTTTTCCACTTTTGGCGTTAAACCTAACAAACTGACAATCAAAAAGATGGATAAAAGATGGGGCTATTGCACATCTAATGGCTACATCTCGTTAAATCCAAGACTGATATGCGCTCCGAGATGCTGCATTGAGTATGTTATCACCCATGAAATGTGCCATTTGGTTTACCGCAACCACACAAAAGATTTCTACGCCTTGTTATTGAAAGAGATGCCGCACTGGGAAAAATGGAAGATGAAGCTTGAACGAATGCTGGTGTAAAAGATTTCTTTACTCAGTAAACAAAATTTGTACCATTTCGGAATTATTTACTAATTTTGCATCCTAAAATTAAATGATTTTGAATCATCTCGATATAGATAAAATCAGGAAGCAGTTTCCGGTGCTTGACCAGCAGGTTTATGGCAAGCCGCTGGTGTATTTCGACAACGCCGCGACGACGCAGAAGCCGCTTTGCGTCATTGAACGCGAGCGCGATTACTATCTACATGAGAACTGCAACATCCACCGCGGAGTGCATTACCTCAGCCAGATGGCTACGGAGGCTTACGAGAACGCCCGCAAGACCGTGGCGCAGTTTATCAATGCACGACAGCCACAGGAGATTGTGTTCACCAGAGGCACGACAGAATCTCTGAATTTGCTGGCAACCTCGTTGGGGCAACTTCTTGTGGGTGAAGGAGATAAAGTGGTGGTGAGCGCCATGGAACATCACTCTAACATGGTGCCATGGCAGCAGATGCTGTTCAGGATTCCCGTCAATAATAACCTCCTTGTCATCCGGATGGACAAGAACGGCGTTCTGGATTTGAATCATTATGAAGAATTGCTGAAGCAGAGACCGAAAATCGTTTCTATCGCTCACATTTCAAACACTTTGGGCACCGTGAATCCTATCAAGGAGATGATAGCGATGGCGCATAAATACGACATCCCTGTGGTGGTTGACGGCGCACAGTCGATGGCGCACCAAGTAATTGACGTTCAAGACCTTGACTGCGACTTTTACGTGTTTTCAGGTCATAAGATGTATGCTCCGATGGGCATAGGCGGCTTATATGGCAAGATGGAATGGCTCGAGAAGATGCCTCCGTATCAGTTTGGCGGCGAGATGGTCGACACCGTGAGCTTCGAGAAGACCACGTTCAACAAAGTGCCGTTCAAGTTCGAGGCGGGAACACCTAATGTGGGCGCCGCTTTGGGATTGGAGACAGCCGTCAAGTTCATCCAAAGCTTTGACCGTCAAGAGGTTGAGTCTTACGAAGACGAGCTTCTGAGATATGCCACCGAGCAACTCTCAGGCATAGAAGGCATGCGTTTCATCGGGCAGGCTCCGAAGCGTAACGGGTTGGTTTCGTTTGTGATAGACGGCATCCATCCTTACGATTTGGGCACCATCATCGACAAGATGGGAGTGGCAGTGCGCACGGGACATCATTGCGCCGAGCCAGTGATGACGTTCTTTGGCATCCCGGGAACGGTCCGCGCCTCGTTTGCAATGTACAACACAAAAGAAGAAATTGATGTTTTTGTAAAGGCAGTTGAAAGGGCTGCAAATATGTTAAGATAATGACTATCAAAGAAATACAAGACAGCATCGTCGAGGAATTCTCGATGTTCGACGACTGGATGGACCGCTATGCCATGCTCATCGAGATGGGCAAGGAGTGCCCGATAATCGACCCACAGTATCGTAACGACAACTATCTCATAAACGGCTGTCAGTCAAGGGTTTGGCTTCATGCCGAGAAGAAAGACGGCAAGATTTATTTCACCGCTGACAGCGACGCCGTCATCACCAAAGGCATCATCAACTTATTAATAAAGGTGTTTTCGGGACAGACTCCAGCCGATATTTTGGCAGCGGATATGAGCTTCTTGGATGAGATAGGCTTGAAGGAGCACCTCTCTCCCACCCGTTCTAATGGGTTGCTGAGCATGGTGAAACAGATGATGTTGTATGCAGAGGTTATGAATAATTGATTATGAAAGAAGAAGAGAAAAACGAACTGAAAGAGCGCGTGATTGCTGTGTTGAGCGGCATTTACGACCCAGAGATACCAGTTGACATCTACAAACTGGGCTTGATTTATGAAATTAATATCGACGATGAGGGCGTTGTGAGGATACTTATGACGGTGACCGCGCCGAACTGCCCTGTCGCCGACTATCTCCCTAATTTCGTCAAGGAGAAAGTCAGCGCGATAATGGGCGTCAAATCATGTGATGTGGAGCTTACCTTCGAGCCGGCATGGAGTCCTGCGAGCCTCTCCGAAGAGGTGCGCGCGGAGCTCGGTCTCGACGAAGGCTTCGGCTTCAGCGATATGATGTATTAGTGTTTACTTGCAGTTTCCGATAAGATCCTTCGCCATGCCTAAGAACATGAAGGCGACGGCGTTGAAGTCCATATTCAGATCCTTGCTGAGGCCAACTTTATCTTTGAAGATGGCGACGTTGAACCACTGCAGGCACTGGAATGCGCGGTGGAAATACAGGCGGTTCAGCTCTTCCTGCGTAGGTTTGTGACCGACGTATGCCTCGAGCAGCGACAAAGCCTTGTCGAAGCCGGCGTTTCCATAGCAGGCGATATCGTAGAACGGGTCGTTCATTCCTGCAAATTCCCAGTCCAAGACATAGAATTTATCCTTTGCGATGACGAGGTTTGTTGGCTGATAGTCGCAATGGCAAGGCACTTTCTTCACTTCTTTGTAGAGCTTGCGCATCTCGTCGAGGGTATGACGGAGCTCGACATATTCCTGCGGATGTTTGAAACCGAGGTCGGTGCAGTATTTCTCATATGTGTCGAGACGTCCGAAAGCGTTGTAGTCGTTGAACTTGATGTCGCTGTTGTGAAGTTTCTTCAATGCCTTCACCGACATCTCGTTGTAAGAGACGACGTCGGTTGTCGACATGATGGTACCTTCTACGTATTTTGCGAGTTTTTCGCCTGAGCGAATCTCGACATAAACGGTCTCGTTGTTAAGATCAAGTTTTTCAACTTCCTTGATGTTGGCGTCTTCTTCCACGCGGTCTACGAAGCGTTCTGCGAACTTGCCGGGCACGCGGTAGGTGTACATTTCACCTTGACATTCAACAACATAGGTATAATTACTCATGCCTCCTTCGAGGCGTTTTACAATCTTGGCGTCAGTTGCCTGAAGCAAGGCGTTGACTCTTCTTATGATATAAAGTTCTATTTCCATGATGTTAATTTTTTATCGGGTGCAAAAATACAAAATTAGTTATAAGATAATAGATAAAAGATAAAAGATTTTTTAGCCATCAGCTATTAGCCATTAGTTTTTTGATAGTCTTCTATTGGCTAATGGCTGATTTTTTAAATAAAAAAGTTGTCATATTAAATTTTTTTGTACTTTTGCAGCGCAAATAAGCGATGGGGGTTTAGCTCATCTGGTAGAGCGTTAGGTTCGCAATCTAAAGGTGGCCGGTTCGAGTCCGGTATCCTCCACAGAATCAAGACTTTAGACTTTAGTCGTTAGACGTTAGTAGAGATGTTTTAGGACGTCTCTATTTTTATTTAAGCCCGTATTTTTCCTTTAATTTTTGTAACGAGCCGTCTTCTTTCATCTTATGAATGAGGTTGTTGACGTATTGCAGGAGGTCTTTCTGGCCTTTTCGCATCAGTATGCCGATTTCGCCATGGGTGAAGGGTTTATTTAATAAAGGCGCCGCCAGTCGCGGGTCGTTTTGGACGTACCACGGCGCCTCTGTTATCTCGGTAATCATCACATCAGCATTGCCTTGTGCCACCAAAGATGGGATTTCTTCGTTGACCGGATATACAATAATCGTTGAATTGGTGAGATTTTCTTTAGCGAACTTCTCGTTCATTCCTCCGGGATTCACCATCACTCTCACCTCGGCTTTGTCGATGTCGCTCAACGAATGAAACGCCGTCGTATCTTCCACGCGGCACAGTATTGTCTTTCCGTTTGCCAGATAGCCGTCGCTCATCGCCATGATTTGCAGGCGCTCATCAGTAATGGTGATGCCGCTGATGGCGAAGTCGAATGTCTGAGGTTCAGCCAGCACATCGTTGGTAAGCGTGGGCCATGACGTTGAGACGAACTCCACGTCGACACCCAGATTTCGGGCAATCTCCGCTGCCATATCAATCTCAAAACCCCAGTAGATGCTGTCGTTTTCGAGATATGACAGTGGTCTATAGTCACCCGTAGTGCCTACCAAAAGCACGCCACGTTGCTGAATTCTGTTGATATCCAGTCGGATTTCCCGCCCTTCCGAGATGACAAATATAGCTATTTGGCCGTTTTCCACACCGAACTTCTTGGCTGCCTCGAGGGAATCCTCGGGGAAGATGCGTGTGCTGTCGAAATAATACAGGCTGTCGGTGGTGTCGAGCCATCCGCCCACAAAACCATTGTGTTTCAAGGCGTGGTTGACGACGCTGTCGAGTGCCTCACGCGAATGGCATCCTTGTGTGGCCGCGTAAGCGACGCTGATGCCCTCTGCCGGTTCAGTCATCGTGCTGAGGTCTATTGTAAAACCCTCAGGATGGCTTAGGCTATAAGTCCAAACTTGTTCAGCCGTCGTCTCTTTATTAGCTGTTGCAACGTGTTTGTTGCTGAAGCAAGATGTCAGCGTGAGAGCCAAAAATAGGGAGATGGCGGTTAGTGAGAGTAAACGAGATTTTGCAAGCATATTACACTATTTTTCTATCCAACCATAATTTTAACAATGGGTCGGAAAGCGAATAAATCTTTTCTTTCCTGGTGATGAGGTCGTATTCCAATAGTTTCAACGCTGCTGACTGTGTGGAACTTGGTGAACGCAGACGATGTTTCTTATTGAATTCGGCTGATGTTATGCTTTGCACCTGACCCTCGGAATGTATCGCATAAAGCAGTTCTTTCTGAGATTCAGAGATATATGAAAGCTGCTCGCGCAGACGAGAGTCGTTTTCATCGATGTAATCTTCTATCAAATTTTTCACAAGATTCAAATCGCATGTATCGTCAGCTTTTGTTTCCGCGAAAGCGTCTTTCATTATTCTTTGGATATAGAAAGTGACGCCCCAGAACGTGTCGTAAACGTGCGAAAACGCATCTTCGGTGATGTTTTTATTCGCATTCTTAAAATTAGACATCGCAAAATCGAGATAAATACCTTTGTCTATCGGCTCAAGCGGAAGATTTTTTGCGCTTTGGTAAAAAGGCCGTTTCGACGAGAAAAACATCTCGTCCATCAGTCGGCGCTTGCTTCCCGAAAAGACGAAATTGGCATTTTTTAGCTTCTGGATATGAGTGCGAAGCAATGCCTCGACATTTTTCTCAGGATAATACGTAATCTGTTGAAACTCATCGATTACCACAAGACAGCGTTTATCGACTGACTCGAGATAACTAAAAATCTCTCCCATAGTGAATTCCGGATTTTGTAGGTCGCCGAGGCGTATATCGAATGTCGGGACGTTAAGAATGGGGTCGTAGCCGAAGCTCGCGCTCAGCGATTTCAGCAACGTGACAAATTGTTTGCGCAGTTTCTTGCTTCTGGTAGCCACGTTTTCGAACACGGCGGCTCCGAGAGCCATTATGAACTCGCGAAACGTCGTAGTGTGGAGAATATCAACAACTATGGTGATATAATTCTCGCTGATTTCTGGTTTGTCGAAAACAAAATCAACGAGGGAGGTTTTCCCCATTCGGCGAGCCGAGGTAAGCACCACGTTGAGCTGATTGCGCAGTGATTTCTCAAGCTGAGCGGCTTCTTCCACCCTGTCGCAGAAATACTCCGGCGGGATCTTGCCCGAAACCACAAACGGATTAAGACTATCTACCATAAGCTTCAAATTTTCTGCAAAGATACAAAAAATATTTTACCGAAATAAAATTACCTAAAAAAAATAATTTGTTTTTGGTAAAAATACACAAAATCACTTTTCTCTCGCATGAAACAAAAACATGATGATGAAATCAAAATCTTTTTTCTTCAACAGCGCGTTTATATTTTTCTCTTGCCAACTCTTGCGGCTCAAATGAATAGTCAAATTTATATTCATTACTGCTAAACGTGTGGGTATCATGTAACGTTTTTGTGAGAGTCGGTTTGTACATATTCACTATTTTTTCCGACAAATACTGATTGCGAACTGAAATGGCTCTATTTAACACCCCATCTAACATTTGATTATATTTAGCAGCTTCGAGCATATAGGCTTCATTGTTTTTAATGATCTTTTTAACTGAAGTAATCCCAACCACAGGAGATCCATAAAAACCATAATCAGCAATCAATTGCACAATTCTATCAGAGGCTTCAATCGAGTTATCACATAACAAATAAGACACTTCAGAATTAAAAACTTTGGCATAATAATATTTATAGCCCTCTTCATTTTTATTCCAGCTATTTTCGTTTTTATCTTCAAAACGTTTCAACCATTTATGAGCTTCTCTAAAATTTTTATCAGCAATGGCATTTTCTATTTTGTTTTCAATTCTTTCATAACTATTATAATATCTGAATGTCTTAATTCCGGCATAACTCACAACTATTATTAATACCATTATAACAATAGCTTTTCCACACCCTGATGTATCAATTAGTGACATATTTCAAATGTTTTATATAAATAATCCTAAAAATCCTAATAATCTGTTTACGCCAAATGAAACCAACGACACCGCTTTATCCGTTATCGTATTTATCACCCCCATTTTAAATTGATCTTGCGAACCATATTCCAAAGTTTGGGTTTGAGAAAGCCTTTCCATCTCTATCTGGTTTTGGATTATAAGTGCTTCACTAGCTTTAAGATTAGCCTCTGCATTTATACGTTCAATGGCTAAGTTCTCTTTATCCAAATACATTTCATGAGCACGTTTTTCATCTTCCACGTCCTTACAGTGTTCTACATAATCTTTAAAAGCCTTTTCGGCAGTTGTATATATGTTTGAGTTATGGGGAATAAGCCTCATGTATGCACCTGCAACTGGGTTATATAACTCACCTTTCGACATCGCATCAAGCATAGCATAGTAATAATCTGAACTTAACAGTTCTCTATATTTAGAATATACATCATCTATATTTTTCTGTGCATAAGCGAAACATGTTGTTGCAGATTCAGGTATAGACAGCAGCAATGCATATGCTTGAGCATACTCTTCTAACTGAATATGCTTGTTGATTCTTGTTATTATTGTAGCACGGTTCGTTTCATACCAATCAATTATTTTTTTTGATGATTCTTTTATAAAAGAACTCATCTCATCGTTATTTTCGATTGATTGAACCGCATTCATACAAGCCAATTCATCCGAATCACCCACACCAGTTATTTCTTGTGAAATAGCTCCAAACACGTCGCCCGTCAAAATGTTTGCAACATAAAACCCAATATTATATTTGGTGTAGTTTTTCTTTGGTATTGTATTGGTTATACCTTTTTGCATCGTTGATATGACACCTGCAAAAACAAAAGATGGATCTCCTCCGTATCCAGCTACGCCATTGGCAGCAGTTATTTGCAACATACGACTTGCCATCAACTCCGCTGATTGATCCGTAAATTCTTCTGTTATTTTTGGCACCATTATCGTGAGTTTTACTGCATTTTTATAATCATCAGATGCCAGACGTCCATGTAATGCTTCACGTTTCTTATCTATAGCTTCTCGTCTTTGTTCTTCGGATAAAACGCTATTCTTAGGTTTAGGATTATATGTTGTTCCTGCCGGTTTTTCATTATTCTCTTGACATGCAAAACAAACAAGGACAACATCTATCAATAATAAAACAATAACAATGATTAAAACACTATTCTTTTTCATAATACTACATTTTTATAATCCGTTAATCATTATATGGACATCGCCCAATCCTTGGACTTTATTAGAACATTTCACTCCACATTCACTTCGCAACGCCTTTATCAATTCTCTAGCCCAGGCATAAGCACTATATTGTGTACCATCAGATTTCAAAACAGGAATCCTGACATTAATAAAATACAATTCATAATCGGTGTTATTTTGTAATTTATAAGTTCCCTTTTTTGCATGCAAATCCATATAATCCATTATCCAATCACTATACGTGTCACCTGTAATAGCTTCGCTTGACAAATTTATATTCGCCTTTTGAGAGACAGTGAAACGTACTGTTATTTCACGACCATTCACAACAATATCTTTAAAATACTTGCCAATCTCTCTTTCAATGTCATTAACGTTATTATGGAAAGATTGAGCAAAAGATGTGGCAATATCTTGTGTGGCCGTTCCTTTTATTGTCTTGGATGAAAATGCTTTGTTGGTATATGAGTCAAAAGCCGTGATCGTATATGTCAGGCTTTTCTGAAAATTCGGATCCAAGGCATCAAGTTTGCATGAATAATCCAATTCTAAAATGATATCTGGCGATGCAGTTTGGAGCAATAATGTTTTAGCATCCTGTGCCACGCCATCTGCCAAATTCGTCGCCTCTCTGTTCTTAAGCTGTTTCAACGTTTGTTCAAGATCATTCAACGGATAATCCATTTGTACAAATTCGTTTTGAATGCTTGATATTATAGCCTTATTGTCCTTGTTTGCCAAAATATACTTTGTATAATCGCGATCCAAAAAACTACTGCCATTTATTGATACAGTTTTTAACGCATCATAGGCAAGCAATAAATTGTCACTTGGGAGTACCATTATTGATGGTTTTGCTTGTTCTATAACATTAACGACTGTCTTTTCCTCCATTTCAACAGCATTTCCATAATTTGTCAATTTCTGCTGATTACCATTACCTTTATCTTCATCGCATGAATTACATACGATAATGATTGTTATGCCAAGTAAAAACATTTTTAATACATAGCACCATCTGCCTTGTGTGTGTTTATTTTTATTATTCATATGCTAAGAGTTTAATTCATTTCATTTATTTAAACATTAAGGCATAAAAATAGCGTGAACCCATTGTTTTCATTCGATAACTGAGGCTCTGGACTGCCCTATATCTCCAAATGACGAACAAAGCTCACGCTGAAACACGTGAGCATTATTTCGCTTTATCCCTGAAGATATAGATTGAAATTGTCCAGATTTCAGTCATCAAGTTACAGCTAATAATGCCTGTTTATTTATTGTCTATGCGTTTTTCTATTTATCTGTTTCTTAATGCAATTTGTTTAAATCTTAGACTACAAAGATACAAATTTTTCTAAAAAACAAGAAAAAAGATCAAAAAAACAACTTATGAAATGGTCAGATAACATCTACAATGGAAGTAGATATGATTACTCTAAAAACTTTGCTACCCTTTCCGCCATATTACCCTTCAACTGCTCCCTTTTATTATGCCGTATATTTAAACACCTTCCTCTGCGTCATCAGCAGCACAAAGGCGAGCATGGCACCGAATACATCGGAGACTGTGCAGGAGGCGAAGACGCCGTAGAGACTGTCAAGGCCGAAGTCACGGAATATGATGGGCATGATGTACATCATAGGGATAAGGAAGATGACCTGGCGCGAGAGACTGGTGACGATGGCAATCCAAGGCTTGTCGATGCTCTGGAAGAAGTTGGAGTTGACGATGGTGAAGGCGATGAGAGGCGTCATCACTGTGATGTATGGCAAAGCCATTTGCGAGATATCAAGCAAAGTCTTGTCGTTGGTAAAGGCCATAGAAATGATGCGAGGCATGGCACAACCCAATATGGCTGTCACAAAACCTATTGCCACGCACACTTTCATGGTCAGGATATAGACGCGTTTGAGCCTGTCGGGATGACCTGCACCATAGTTATAGCCAGCGATTGGCTGCATTCCCATGCACACGCCGAGTATGATCATAATCATAATCATGATGAAGCTGTTGGCGATGCCGTAAGCGCCCACTGCCATGTCGCCGCCGAAACGGATGAGCTGTTTGTTCAAAATCGCAACCACGCCTGCCGCTGCCACGTTCATCAGGAACGGACTCATACCAATCATGAAGATATTCTTGAAAATATAGCCTTTAGGCTGGAATCCGTGTCTGCGGAAGCGGATGAACGAGTCACGTTTCAGGAAATGCAGCATCGCGAGGAAAGTCGCAAACGCCATCGAGATGGTGGTAGCCCACGCAGCACCAGCGATTCCCATGTCAAAAGCAAAGATAAACAAGGCATCGAGCCCGATGTTGAGCACTGCTCCCGACACCAGCACTATCATCGATTTGTTGGGATATCCCGACGAACGCATCAGCGAGACGAGGTTGAACGCCATGGTGGTCAGGAACATTCCCGGAAGCACGATGAGCATGTATTCTCGGGCATAAGCCACGGTTTCGGCCGTCGCGCCAAACATAAACAGTATCTTATCGAGGAAGATATACGAAAACAGCATCACCAGTCCGCTCAAAACGACAGTGAAAATGACACTGTTGCCAAGGATATTCTCCGCCCAGTTGATGTCTTTCTTACCCAAAACTATTGACATTCTCGCTCCGGCTCCGACTCCAATCAAAGCACCGAAAGCGTGAATGATATTGATAATAGGCAAAGTGATTGCAAGACCTGCTATGGCGAGTGCCCCCACTCCATGTCCTATGAAAATTCGGTCACAAATGTTGTAAACCGACGATATCACCTGACTCACCACCGACGGCAAAGCATACATAAGCAACAGAGTGCCAATGCCTTTAGTTTCCAATTCCTTAGTTCTATCTGTCTGCATTTTGCTTTTCAATATTTTTTGCTATGCTAATTCCATATTCGTATAAAATGTAAAACGGCACAAAAATCAGCAGCTGACTGATGATGTCTGGCGGGGTGATTAGTGCCGATAGCGCCAAAATGACAACTATGGCGATTTTTCGGTTTTTCTTCAGCCAAGTTGAGGTTATGATGCCAATAGATGCCAACAGTCTTATCAGTAACGGCAGCTGAAAAACCAGTCCGGCGGCGAGACAAACTCCCAAAACCGTGCTGATATATGAGCTGACATCTATAATGTTTTGTATGCTTCCGTTGGCTTCGTAATTTGCCAGAAAGTTGATACCAAGAGGTGCAATCACAAAGTAGCTGAACGCCACACCTAGGAAAAACCAAAATACTATCTTCCAGACAATCAAACGGGTACGGCGTTTCATCTTTGACGAGAGAGCCGGCTTAATGAAGCCCCATAGCTGACCGATGATGTAAGGGAAAGCTATCACAAGCGCCCCGACCGCCGACGCTTTTATGTGAAGCATAAACTGGCCGGCAATCTTAGTATTGTAAAGATTCAAGGGATTGGCATTGATTCTCAGGGCTTCAGTTCCTGTAATATCGGCAAGCTTGGCCATCAGGCGGTTGGTGATGAAGTCGCTTTCGGAAGGATAGAAAACGATGTCGATAATGTCGCCTTTGAAAAACGCAAAGAGTGCGATAAAGAGCAAAATAAAAGCAATCCCGATGTGCATCAATACTTTACGAAGCTCATCGAGATGCTCGCCGAAGGTCATTTCAGCATTTTCAGACTTTTCAGTCTTATTTCGCACCGACATTTAAGGCTATTTTTCCTCCGGTTTTTCTTCTTTTTTATCGCCAGCCGGCTCGTTCATGGCATCTTTGAATTCCTTGACACCCTTGCCCATGCCGCGCATCAGCTCGGGAAGCTTCTTGCCGCCGAACAGCAGCAGAATCGCCAGCACGATTAGAATTATTTCACCGGTTCCTATACCGCCTAAAAATAATGTTGTCATATACTGATTTTATTTTTTGCAAATATATAAAAAAGTTTGAAGTTTGTTAAAATAAAATTTACGAATTTGCAATTTCCCTCAACAAATCCAAAGCGTCTTTAACTCGGTCGACAACCTTGAAAATCAATATGTTTTTGCCGTTTTGCTCCTTAAACTGACAACGTTTCAAGTGCTCGGAAGCATAACGGATAATTTTGTTGAAAATCTCGGTTTTGAAGTAATCCGACTCCTGGTCTTGCAGGAAATAACAGGTCATGTCGCCTTTTTTGAGAACGATTTTTTCGAAGCCCAAATCGCGGGCAATCCAACGCAGACGAACAGTGTTCAAAAGGTCGTTGGCCTGTGGCGGAATCTCTCCGAAACGGTCGATGAGATTGTCGGTGAAGCGCATCAGACCTTCTTCGTTTTCAATATGGTCAAGCTCGTTGTAGAGGCTGATACGCTCGGCCGATGAGTCGACGTATTCGTTTGGCAACAGTATCTCCAAATCTGACTCTATGGCGCATTCGCGCACAAACTTCTTCTCCTCTTCCGGCTTCTCGAACAGGTCTTTGAACTCGTTCTCCTTGAGTTCCATGATGGCCTCGTCGAGAATTTTATGATAGGTTTCAAATCCGATGTCGTTGATGAATCCGCTCTGCTCGGCACCCAACAGGTTGCCTGCTCCACGGATGTCAAGGTCGCGCATTGCTATGTTGAAGCCGCTGCCCAAATCGGAGAATTCCTCAATGGCACGCAGACGTTTCTGCGCTTCGTCGCTAAGCATGGGCAACGGAGGTGTCAAAAGGTAACAGAAGGCCTTTTTGTTGGAACGTCCCACCCTGCCGCGCAGCTGATGCAGGTCGCTCAAGCCGTATTTGTGTGCGTCGTTTATAATGATGGTATTGGCGTTCGGAATATCAAGTCCTGCCTCAATTATGGTGGTGCACAGAAGCACATCGTACTTGCCGTCAATGAAGTCGAGCATAATCTCCTCAAGCTTGTCGCCGTCCATCTGGCCGTGTCCCACTGCAACTTTGGCACCAGGCACGCAGCTGATTATCATGTTGTAAACCTCCATGATGTTCTGTATGCGGTTGTGCACAAAAAACACCTGTCCGTCGCGAGCCAGCTCATATTGGATAGCGTCACGAATGACATCCGGGTCAAACACACGCAGTTCCGTCTCGACAGGATATCTGTTTGGCGGCGGAGTGGTTATTATGCTCATGTCACGGGCACCCATCATTGAAAACTGCAGAGTGCGGGGTATAGGCGTAGCACTCAAAGTGAGGGTGTCGACGTTGGTCTTCAACTGTTTCAACTTCTCCTTGGCCGAAACGCCGAATTTCTGCTCCTCGTCGATAATCAGCAGTCCTAAGTCTTTGAACTCCACGTCCTTACTGATGATTCGGTGTGTTCCTATCAATATGTCGACATGCCCCGCTTTGACCTCTTCGAGAGTCTTCTTTTGTTGCTTGGCCGTCTTGAAACGGTTCATGTAATCTATGGTGACAGGAAAACCTTTCAGACGATTGGTAAATGTATGATAATGCTGCAAGGCAAGCACTGTGGTAGGCACCAAAACCGCCACCTGCTTGGAGTCGCTGACAGCCTTGAAAGCGGCACGTATAGCGACCTCGGTCTTTCCGAAACCCACGTCTCCGCACACCAGTCGGTCCATGGGGCTCTGCTTCTCCATATCGCGTTTCACGTCTATGGTTGCCTTAAGCTGATCGGGAGTGTCCTCGTACATGAACGAAGCCTCGAGCTCGGTCTGAAGGTATGTGTCGGGCATAAACTGGAATCCTTCGGAATTTTTACGTTCCGCATAGAGTTTTATCAGCTCTCGCGCTATGTCCTTGACCTTGCTCTTAGTCTTGGCTTTCAGTTTGTTCCAAGCGTTCGAGCCAAGCTTGCTCAGCGACGGCTCAGCACCGTCTTTGCTTGAATATTTCGAGATTCTGTGCAGTGAATGTATGCTCACATAAAGCAGGTCGCCATTCTGATAAATGAGTCGCAGGGCCTCCTGCTGTTTGCCGTTGTGGTCTATGATTTCCAGTCCGTCGAAACGTCCGATGCCGTGGTCGATATGAGTCACATAATCGCCAGGTTTCAAATCATACAACTCTTTGATTGTCAGAGCCTGACTGCTTGCAAAACCTTCGCGCAGATGGAAGCGGTGATAACGCTCGAAAATCTGATGGTCGGTAAAGCAGCATAGTTTCCTGTCATTGTCGACAAAACCCGCCTGAATGGAATATAATATAGGTGTGAAATCGTGATTCGACTCGTCTTTCTGCTGCAAATCGTTCAAAATGCTCTGTATTCGCTCGAGCTGGCGCTTGCTTTCGGAGAAAAAGAGAATGCGGTAATCCCTGTCTTTCAACGAGTTGATGGCGCTTTGCAACATCTCGAAGTTCTTGTTGAAAACAGGCTGGCTGGTAATGTCAAACTCCACTATCTCCTTCCCTATTGAATCGGAATATGTCTCAAACGTAACCGATTTAAACTCATCCAGTTGGGTAAGAAGCTCGTCGCTTTGAGCGAACAAGGTCTCTGGCGAGCGCATGCCTTCACTTTCTTCAAACGCCTCAAATGCATCAACTGCTTTTTTGTATTCTGCATCTATTCTCTCTTTCAGATAATCGGTCTCGTCCAGCCACATAACCGTCTGATTCTGAAGATATTGGAAAATAGTCTCGCGCTCTTCGGAAAGGTTGTGGTCCTGCAGATTCGGCAACAGAACTATACGCTGCAGCTTCTCTATGGAAAGCTGATCAACAGGGTTGAACGAGCGTATCGACTCCACTTCGTCGAAATCGAAAACTATGCGGTAAGGATAGTCGTTAGCAAACGAAAACACATCGACTATGCCTCCACGTATGGCGAACTGCCCCGGCTCAACCACAAAATCAACATGCTCGAAGTTATATTCCAGCAAGGTGTCGGTCACGAAATCCATGTCCACCTTCTCACCCACCGCAAGCTTTAAAGTATTCTTGCTCAATATCTTACGGGTGACTATCTTCTCACTCAAAGCTTCAGGGTAAGAAACTATTATCGTCTTGCGTTCAGACGTGGAAACACGTTGCAAAACCTCTGTTCTCGACAAGATATAGGTGTTATCCGGCTTCTCAGGCTCATACGGACGTTTATACGAGGTCGGATAGAACAGTATCATCTTCTTGGCGTAGTCCTGCTCCCTTTCGCCGAAGATATTCTCCAGGTCGTTGTAGAAATAAGCCGCACTCTCCTTGTCGGGACACACCACAAAATGCTGACCACCCAACTTCTCAAACGCCGCCGCCACAGCGAAAGCCTTAGCCGAGCCGACTATGCCCTTGCAAAACACGCTCTTCTTATCATTAAGATAATCAACGATTTGCGCAACACGAGCGTCGTCTTTATAATATAAAATGGGGTTTTCTTTCACGAGGGCAAAATTACAAAAAAGCCATTAGCTATTAGCCATTAGCCATTAGAATTTTTTACAACCCCTTACCACAAGGTACTGAGAGTAATTCGAAAATAGTAATCATGATTAAACATTTTAATGCCATTTGCAGAAATGCGACCTACCACAGGGTACTGTGAGTTTTTGTCACAGAAATGCGACCTACTACCAGGTACTGAAAACATTTCAGATAAGTTATCAAAAATTGTACTATTTTTGCATAAAAATTAGAGAAATGAGAGTCGTAGTTCAAAGAGTCAGTCACGCTTCCGTAACTATTGACGGGACGCTGAAGTCGCAAATCGGCCGCGGCATGCTGGTACTTGTAGGCATAGAGGACGCCGACAGCCAGGAAGACGTGGATTGGCTTTGCCACAAGCTGACCATGCTCCGCATTTTTGAGGACGACAACCGTTCCATGAACCTCGACATCAATCAAGTGGAAGGAGATTTTCTGGTTGTGAGCCAGTTCACTCTGCATGCCATGACCAAAAAAGGCAACCGTCCCAGCTTCATTCGTGCCGCCCGACCTGAGCATGCCATCCCGCTTTATGAGATGTTTCTCAAGCGTTTGGCGGAAGTCTCCGGACGTAAGGTGGAATGCGGAGAGTTTGGAGCCGACATGAAAGTCGAACTGCTGAACGACGGCCCCGTTACTATCATTATCGACACTAAAAACAAGGAATGACAATGAAAATAGCCGGCATAGAATTCGACCGTTATCCTCTGCTACTGGCTCCGATGGAAGGCGTAACCGACCCGCCTTTCCGCCATGTGTGCAAGATGTACGGGACCGACATTGTCTATTCCGAATTCATATCTTCAGATGGCCTGATCCGCGATGCCGTCAAGAGTATCAACAAGTTACGCTACACCGAAAGCGAACAGCCATTCGGAGTGCAGATTTTCGGCAATGCAGTGGAACCCATGGTCGAGGCCGCTCAGTATGCCGAGCGGTACAATCCCGACATAATTGACATCAACTTCGGATGCCCTGTGAAAAAGGTGGCATCTAAAGGTGCCGGTTCGGGCATAATGAACGACATTCCGAAAATGGTTCGCATAACCGAGGCAGTGGTCAAGGCCGTAAAAACTCCTGTCACTGTGAAGACCCGTCTGGGCTACGACAGCGAGCACAAAGAAATTGTCGAGATAGCTGAAAGGCTTCAAGATGTCGGCATTCAGGCTCTTACCATACACGGACGTCTGCGCACCACCAAATGGGGCGAGCCTGCCGACTGGACTCTTATCGGGGCGGTGAAAAACAACCCCCGCATGACAATTCCTATCATCGGCAACGGCGACGTAGTCGATGGCAAATCAGCGAAGTATTTCAAAGACACCTTCGGTGTGGATGGCCTGATGATAGGCCGCGCCACCTACGGCAACCCTTGGATTTTCAAGGAGATTCACGATTATCTTGAAAAAGGCATAGAAGATGAGAAACCTTCGGTTGAGGAACGCGTGAAAGTGGCAAAAATGCACCTCAACGACTCCTTAAACTATAAAGACGAGCACTATGCCGTCATCGAGATGCGTAAGCATTGGGGGTTGTATTTCAAGGGATTCCCCAACTTCAAACAGTTCAAAATGAAGCTGATGGAAGTGCCGACAGTTGCTGAAGTAACGGAGATTCTCAATGAAATTGAAAATTATTATCAGATTTTGTAAAAGTATCATTTTTTTTTGTACTTTTGCACCCGGAAATTTTTCCAGCTCCTATAGCTCAGTCGGTTAGAGTAGCTGACTCATAATCAGTTGGTCCTAGGTTCAAGTCCTAGTGGGAGCACAAAAAAAGCCGCTGACCAGCGGCTTTTTTTATTCGTAATGCCTTATCCTCACATCTATTCCGTCTTTTTCCAACATAGCGGGTATCACTATCACTTTGGTCTGGCTGTAGTGGTATGGGAACACCACCTTGGGCTTGATGGTCCTTGCAGCTTTCACCAGCTGGTCGACGGTCATGGTATAAGGTTGGTTGCACGGCAGGAAGGCTATGTCAATGTCTTTGACATCAGCCATTTCAGGTATGTCTTCAGTGTCACCGGCGATGTAGATTCTCAATCCGTCAAGGCTTAGAATGTAACCGTTATCCCTGCCTTTGGGGTGGAATTGGGTGTGACCGGCAGTGTAATTGTAGGCTGGAACCGCCTCAACACTGATGTCATCAGCCAGTTTCAGGACGTCTCCGTTTGCCATCACGGTTCCGTATCCAATTTGGTCGGCGCAGTTTTTGTTGGTGATAAGCTGAGTATTGTCGCCCGTCAGCTGCTCAATGGCCGGCTGGTTGAAATGGTCGAAATGCTCATGAGTCACCAAGATGTAATCGGCCTTGGGCATAGAGGCGTAATCTATTTTACGGTTGTCTAGCTCGGCTACCGGGTCGATCTGTATTTCCTTGCCGTCATACTCGATACGGATGGAGGCATGCACTAAAGCGTGAAACTTCACGGTTTTACCGTTTGGTGTGGTGAAACTGTCTGTCTCGTATGCATTGCCCTGACCCTCGCAGGCTGTCGCCAGCCCCAGGAAGGTAACCATGCCGGTGATGAACTTTTTCATTTTGTTTACATTTATTGGGTTAATAGACTACAAAGATAGCAAATATTTCGATTTACCTATTGATAAAAACACTATCTTTGCATTGATTTTTTGAAATTTAATCATGGCAGAACAGGAAAACATCACCAACCTCTCCGAGCTCGGCGAGTTCGCGCTCATAGACCGTCTCGTAAAGAATGTTAAGATTTATAATGACTCCACTTTGAAAGCCGTGGGCGACGATGCGGCTGTTATCGACCATAAAGACGAACAGACATTGGTTTCGGTCGACATTCTATGCGAAGGAGTGCATTTCGACATGACTTATTGCCCGTTGAAACACCTGGGCTACAAGGCGGCCGTTGTCAACTTCTCAGACATTTACGCCATGAACGGCACCCCCACTCAGATAGTGGTAGGACTGGGCATAAGCAGCAAGTACTCCGTCGAAGCGATAGAGGAGATTTACCGTGGCATACGTCTCGCTTGCGACCGTTATCATGTGGACTTGGTTGGCGGTGACACCACAGCGTCGAAAGCTGGGCTCTTCATCTCAGTGACCGTCATCGGTAAGGCCAAGAAAGATGACATAGTGTACCGGAGCGGCGCCAAGCCCAACGACCTTCTGTGTGTGAGCGGCAATCTTGGCGCCGCTTATACGGGTCTCCTCATTCTGGAAAGAGAGAAAGCAGCCTTCATGGCCGACCCGAACATGCAGCCAGAGTTTGCAGGATATGACTACATCCTGGAACGCCAGCTCAAGCCTGAAGCACGTCGCGACATAGTCGAAAAGCTCAGGGAGATGAAGGTAAAACCGACCTCCATGATAGACATATCAGACGGCCTGGCATCGGAAGTGCTGCATCTCTGCAAGGAGTCGGAAGTGGGTTGCATGGTTTATGAAGACCGTATCCCTATGAATCAGAAGACCATACAGACTGCCAAAGACTTCAACATTGTACCAAGCATAGCGGCTTTGAACGGAGGTGAAGACTACGAACTGCTGTTCACCATCGCCCAAAGCGATTACGAGAAAGTGAAAGACATGGACGACGTCCGCATCATAGGCTACATGACAGCCGACCGCGGACAAGCCAACCTCATAACGCCCGACAATCATCAGGTTCCGCTTGAAGCTCAAGGGTTTAAACACTTTTAATGAACGACAAAATAGCCTCGATATTAAAAACCATTCCGACTTCGCCAGGTGTTTACCAGTACTTCGACGAGGCGGGCGAGATTATTTATGTCGGCAAGGCAAAAAACCTAAAGCGCAGGGTATCAAGTTATTTCAATAAGGAACAGACCGGCAAAACCCGGTTGTTGGTGAGCAAAATCGCTGACATCCGTTTTACAGTGGTGGGCAGCGAGGCCGAGGCTTTTCTGCTTGAGAACAACTTCATCAAGCAGTACAAGCCGCGATATAACATCATGCTCAAGGATGACAAGACCTATCCTTGGATTTGCATTAAAAATGAGAGGTTCCCACGTGTTTTTCTCACCCGCAAGAAGGTCAGCGACGGCTCGCTTTATTACGGTCCCTACCCTTCGGTGATGACGGCACGTACGCTGCTCGACATACTGAAGGAGCTTTATCCTTTGAGAACCTGCAAACACAGCCTTAAAGAGCAGGACATTGCCAACAAGCACTACCGCCCATGCTTGGAGTACCACATTGGCAACTGTAAGGCGCCCTGCGTCGGCAACATATCCGAAGAAGATTATAACTTATTGATTTCCAATGTAAAGGAGTTTATTAAAGGAAACATCTCGGGCATATTGAAAGAATTGAAAGCTCAGATGATGGAGCATGCGTCCCGTCTGGAATTCGAGCAGGCGCAGATTTACAAGCGCAAATACGACCTGCTTGAGAACTATCACAGCCGCTCCATAGTCAGCAGCAACACTTTACACGACATGGAGGTGTTCTCGTACGAAGACGCCGACAGCTCGTTCTACGTCAACTACATGCGTATCATACAGGGAGCGGTCATTCAGTCGTTCTCCATAGAGATGCGTCGAAAGCTGGAAGAGAGTCCGGAAGAGCTGTTAACATTGGCAATCATAGAGTTACGACAGCGTTTCGAGAGCACAGTCAAGGAAATAATAGTCCCAATGAGACTCGATTTGGAGCTCGAAAACGTGAAGTTCACCATACCAAAGAAAGGCGAAAAATTCGAGATTTTAGCCCTCTCGACCAGAAACGCGAAACAATATCGCTTCGAGACCGAAAAACTGCGTTCGTTAGTTGACCCGGAGCGTCATTCAAAACGCATACTGGCCGAGCTTCAGAAAGACATGCATCTCCCAGAACCTCCTGTGGTCATTGAGTGTTTCGACAACTCCAACTTCCAAGGCGACTACGCCGTGGCGGGCATGGTACAATTTGTCAACGGCAAGCCCAACAAGAGCGGCTACCGTCATTTCAACATCAAGACAGTGGAAGGCCCCGACGACTATGCTTCAATGAAAGAGGTGGTGCGCCGCCGTTATTCACGCCTGAAAGAGGAAGGCAAGGATTTACCCAACCTGATTATCACCGATGGCGGCAAAGGCCAGATGGAGGTGGTCAGACAGGTCATAGAGGACGAGTTGCATCTGGAGATTCCGATTGCCGGTTTGGCCAAGGACGACCGTCACCGCACCAACGAGCTATTGTACGGTTTCCCTCCAAAAACCGTGCAAATCAAGCCCAATTCGGAAGTATTCAAGCTGCTCACTCACATACAGGATGAGGTGCACCGTTTTGCCATCACCTTCCATCGCAAGCAGTTCCAAAAAGGTTTTGTGCATTCCGAGCTTAACGACATAAAAGGCATAGGAAAGACCACAGCCGAAAAACTGCTCCTAGAGCTGAAATCCGTTAAAAACATTAAAGAAGCTGATTTACAAAAGCTTAGCGAGATTATCGGTCCTGCCAAAGCGACTATAGTCTACAATCATTTTCACTGATTCTTCATCTTCGCAAGACGGCTCACAACCGAGTCCATCACCCTTTCGAGTGTATAAGGATGCATCTCGTTGTAGTACATGAGGTTTTCCTCAAATATGGAGTCTGTTATGCCGTAATGCGCGAAAAGAGTGTCGTAGCCTATATTTTTGAGATAAGCGATTTTCTGGTTAGCGTTTTTCTTATAGGCTATTATGCCCTCCATAATCTCAACGTCGGTCAGCACATCCACCATCTGCTGCTCGCTCAGCAACACAGTGGGAGCCGCTTTCTTCTTTTCACTGCTGCAACTGGAGAAAACGCAAATGATTAAAAATATCAATAAAACCTTTACTTTCATGTAGCATGAAGGTTAGTTGCCGACCTCCGACAGGAACTGTATTCTCATCAAACGCACTTCCTCCTCCTCGTACTCATTCTCGCCCAGGGTGCGCATGGCAGTCTCGAGGTCGTCCGATTCAGCCTCTTTGAAATACTGAATGATATCCTCCTGATGGTACTGATCTATGTTGTCGCGGGTGTAGTATCTGATGTCAAGGTGTGTGCCGCTGGCCACTATGCTCTCGATTTCGGTCAACAGCTCGTCGAATTCAAGATTCTTCGAATAAGCTATATCTTCGAGAGGTATTTCCTTGTCGATATTCTGTATGATACTGATTTTCAATGCCGATTTGTTAACCACAGACTTCACCACCATGTCGTTTGGACGGGTGATTTCGTTTTCCTCCACATATTCCTTGATAAGGTCTATGAAAGGCTGTCCGAACTTCTGGGCCTTGCCTGCTCCCACTCCGGCTATCTGAGTCAGCTCCTCCATAGTGATAGGATATTGGATGGCCATATCCTCAAGCGAAGGATCCTGGAAGATGACGAATGGTGGCAGGTTTTTCTTCTTTGCTATGGTCTTACGAAGATCCTTAAGCATGGAGAAGAGGGTCTTGTCGGTGCCTGAATCCTTCGACAGCGACACTCTGTCGTCGTCAAACTCATCGTCGTCGGTTTTGTCGTAGTCGTGATCCATGGCAACCATCACAGTGTAAGGCTTCTTGAGGAAGTCCTTGCCTTCCTTCGGCACCTTCAGAATGCCGTAGTTGTCGATATCCTTCATCAACAGCTTGTTGACCAAGGCCTGACGGATGATGGATGTCCAGTATTTTTCGTCGTGGTCGTCACCGGCTCCGAAATACTCGTTGGTGTCGTGCTTGGCGGTCTTGATGTCACCGGTTTCCTTACCAGCAAGCAGTTCGGAAATATGTTTGGTCTTGAACAGCTGTTTTGTGGCAAGCACAGCCTCGATGACGAGTTTGATGTCTTCCTGTCCGTCGAAGCGCACCTTTGGGTTGAGGCAGTTGTCGCAGGCTCCGCAGTTCTCCTTGTCGTACTCTTCACCGAAATAGTGCAGCAGCAGTTTGTGACGGCATACCGGCGATTCGGCGTAAGTGACGGTCTCGTTGAGAAGCTCGCGTGCTATCTCCTGTTCGGCCACGTTCTTTCCCTTGTTGAACTTTTCCAGTTTGTGGATATCCTCGTAGTCGTAGAAGGCTATGCAGTTGCCCTCGCCACCGTCACGGCCGGCGCGGCCTGTCTCCTGATAGTAACCCTCAAGGCTCTTCGGAATGTCGTGGTGTATGACAAAACGCACATCCGGCTTGTCTATGCCCATGCCGAAAGCTATGGTGGCCACTATGACGTCGACTTCCTCCATGAGGAACTTGTCTTGGTTTTCCTTACGTGTCTGGCTGTCGAGGCCGGCATGGTACGGAAGGGCCTTTATGCCGTTAACCTGCAGAGTTTCAGCGAGCTCCTCCACCTTTTTACGGCTCAATGTATAGACTATACCGGATTTTCCGGGGTTATTCTTGATGTATTTTATAATATCTTTGACCACATCTTTGGTCTTGGGGCGCACCTCGTAATAAAGGTTAGGACGGTCGAATGACGACTTGAAAACCTTGGCGTTGGTGATTTCAAGGTTCTTCATGATGTCCTGCTGCACCTTAACCGTAGCCGTGGCTGTAAGCGCTATGATAGGCAGCTTTGGATTGATGGCGTTGATGATGGGACGCAGACGGCGGTACTCCGGACGGAAGTCGTGACCCCATTCCGAGATGCAGTGCGCCTCGTCTATAGCGAAGAACGCAATGTCCAATCCGCGTAAAAACTCAAGGGTTTCCTCCTTGGTGAGCGACTCCGGAGCCACATACAGCAGCTTGGTCTTCTTGCTCACGAGGTCTTCCCTCACCTGCATCAGCTCGGCCTTTGACAAAGATGAGTTCATCACGTGGGCTATGCCGGTGTCAGCACCGAAATTGCGGATCATATCCACCTGATTCTTCATCAAGGCAATAAGTGGTGAAACTACTATGGTTGTCCCCTCACTGATTAGAGCAGGCAGCTGATAGCATAACGATTTACCGCCACCGGTGGGCATGAGCACGAAGGTGTTGTTACCTGCGAGTATGCTCTTGATGATAGCTTTCTGATTGCCTTTGAACTGGTCGAATCCAAAAACATTCTTCAGTAAATCATGTAAACTTTTTTCATCAATTTTTGCCATAGTTAATGCATTAAAAAATTTATTTATCTTTGCATCGTTATTTAATACAAAGTTATAGTTTTTAATTTTAATAAAACAAAAAAAAATTAAAAAAATTTCACATGACGGGAAATATACGCGATATAGCAGTGCAAGTATTTGATAATGAAGCCAATTCCATACTGGAACTAAAAAATCTTCTTACCGACGATTTCGAAAAAGTCGTTAATTTGATATACAATTCCAAAGGGAATGTCATAGTCTCGGGTATAGGTAAAAGTGCAAATATCGCGCAAAAAATCGTCGCCACACTCAATTCCACAGGTACCACGGCCGTATTCATGCATGCTGCCGACGCCATTCACGGCGACCTCGGAATAATACGTGAGGAAGATGTGGTGGTGGTCCTGTCAAAGAGCGGCGAAACACCTGAAATCAAGGTGTTGACTCCACTTATCAAAATACGCAAAAACAAGCTGGTGGCCATAGTAGGCAACCGCGAATCATATTTGGCCAAACAGGCCGACTTCGTGCTCGACACCACAGTGTCGCGCGAGGCCTGTCCGAACAACCTCGCCCCTACAAGCAGCGCCACAGCACAGCTCGTAATGGGTGACGCAATCGCAGTGGCGCTGCTTCAAATGCGCGGTTTCACTGCTCAGGACTTCGCCAAGTTCCATCCGGGCGGCGCTCTCGGAAAACGTCTCTACCTCACGGTGGGAGACCTCTGCGTCAAAAACGGCACCCCTCAGGTCAGTCCGGACGACATTATGACACGTGCCATCATCGAGATATCCGAAAAGATGCTCGGTGCCGCCGCTGTCATCGAAAACGGCAAGCTTACCGGCATAGTGACTGACGGCGACCTGCGCCGCATGCTTATGAAACACCCCAACATAGAGGCAGTCAAGGTTAGCGATATCATGACTAAAAATCCTCTCACAGTGCAGCACACAGCACTGGCGGCCGACGCTCTCAACATCATGCAGCACAAGGAAGTGTCGGTGCTACCGGTAATGAATGGCGACGCCTATGTGGGAATGGTACATATTCACGACATCATCAAGGAAGGAATCATATAATGTTACTCAGAACAGACACCCTGGTCAAGAAATACAAGCAGCGCACTGTTGTGAAAGGCGTAAGCATTGAAGTGCGTCAAGGCGAAATAGTCGGACTGCTGGGCCCCAACGGAGCCGGCAAGACCACCACATTCTACATGATTGTGGGACTCATCAAGCCTTTTTCGGGACATGTTTACCTTGATAATGAAGAAATTACAAAGTTCCCTATGTACAAACGCGCCCAGATAGGCATAGGTTACCTCGCTCAGGAAGCTTCGGTGTTCCGTCAGATGTCGGTTGAAGACAACATTTATTCGGTAATGCAGTTCAAACGCGACATGACCAAGGAGCAGCGCGACAAGAAGCTGGAAGACCTGCTTGACGAGTTCGGTCTGCAGCACATCCGCAAAAGCAAGGGCATTCAGCTGTCGGGAGGCGAACGCCGTCGTTGCGAGATAGCCCGCGCCTTAGCCATAGACCCTAAATTCATACTTCTGGACGAGCCTTTCGCCGGCGTCGACCCTATAGCCGTGGAAGACATCCAACGTGTGGTGGCCAAACTGAAGAACAAAAACATAGGCGTTCTCATCACAGACCACAACGCCAACGAGACACTGTCCATCACTGACCGTGCCTATCTGGTGTTCGAAGGCCAACTGTTAAAGGCCGGCACACCTGAGGAACTGGCCAGCGACCCTGTGGTTCGCAGCCATTACCTTGGTTCCAATTTTGAATTGAGGAAAAAGGATTTTTAAGAGTTTTTCTCTTCCTGACCTTTGAAAATCAACAAACTCACCTTATCTCTGTCGTAAATCTCATTGGCAACTTCCAGCAAGTCGCTTGATGTGATTTTCTCCAGTTTAGCTATGGTTTCGGGCAAGGTCTCTATATGCTCCTCGAAAAATCCGGCACGTACCATGCTTAACAGGTCGTTCATGCCTGACTCGTTGCTCAAGGCCACCTGTCCGATGAGCTGTTTTTTGGCGTTTGAGAGCTGCATGGTGCCCAAACGCTGTGTCATCAGCTTATTCAACTCCTTGTATACCAACTCAATGGAGCGCTCCTGCGAATGAGGATCGACGCCCATGTAGATGGTGTAGTTGCCGGTATCGGAATAAGCGTTGTATTGAGACTCAATTGTATATGCGAAACCGTATTTCTCGCGGATGTTGAGGTTCAGTCGGGTATTCATGCCGGGGCCGCCTAAGATGTTGTTCAGCAGAATCATCTTCAGTTTGTGATCGTCGGTGTATTTGTATGCCAAGCCGCCCATGATGACATGGGTCAAATGGCTGGCCCTGTCTTCTATGCGTGTGGCTGGCTTATTGGCCACGAACGGCACTCTCTCAAACGGCAGGGCATCACCCTGATAATCAGCGAAATACTTATTGGCCAGCTTCAGGAAATCGTCGAATGAGATGTTGCCTATGCAGGCCAAGACCATGCGGTCGGGAGCGTAGTGCTGATCGTGAAACCTCACTATGTCCTGACGCTGATAGCGGCTCACCAAATCTATGGTGCCGAGTATGTTGCGTCCCAGCTGATGGTTACGGTAAATCAGGTTCTCAAACTCATCGAATATCTCGTCGGCAGGAGTGTCGCGATAGGAGTTGATCTCGTCCAGTATCACTTCCTTCTCTTTCTGCATCTCGTTTTCGGGGAAGGTACTGTTGAACACCACATCCGCGAACAAATCCATGGCTTTGTCGATGTGCTCCTTAAGGAATGAAGCGTGAATGCAGGTCTCCTCCTTGGTGGTAAAGGCATTAAGGTCGCCGCCCACGTTCTCCAAACAGCTCAGGATATGGTAGGCCTTGCGCCTTTTGGTGCCTTTGAATACCAAATGTTCTATGAAATGCGCAAGGCCGTTCTCATCGACCTTCTCATCGCGCATACCGGCATTGACCATCAAGGCCAAATGCGACAATTCACCGGCGCGGTGCCGGTGAATTATCTTTATACCATTATTTAATACAGATTGCGAAATTAAATTCTCGTCTGCCATTTTATCTCTTTCTAAACAAACGGAATGCATCCTCGTCGGTAATTGTGATACTCTCTGTTGGCGCCACTCTCTTTCCTAACCATGCGGTATCCTTTGCCAGACCGTCGTAGTCGCCCAAGACACGATATGAGTTCTTAGGGTCAAGATTCGGGTTACCACTGGTTTCAAGCAACACCACAGCCACCTGAAAATCTTTCAATCCGCCGTAGGATTCGTTCCATTTACCGCTGAAAATAGTCGACTGAAGTGCATACATACCGTCAGGATAACCCTCTGTCAGATAGTAGCAGGTGAATTTATCATCTTCGCCCACGCTCTTGAGCTGGTAGTAAGCTTCCTCATAATACTTGTCGTATTCGTCATACCATTGTTTTCCATAGAAATTGGTGCTGCCGTTGCTGTTTCTTTCAAAACAGATGTATCGGTCGTTGAAGAACACCACTGAATCGCCGTAAACGTATGTGGTATCAAGCGATGTAGCCAACAAAGCGTGCGGTCTGGAAACGAACTGTCCTCTAACCTTGGCAGGTTTGTCGCCGGCATATATTGTAAAATGCTCACAGACCAAATCTTTCAGTTCGGCCGGAAGCACCGACTCAGGCAGGTCTCCGTTGACCGGATCTGGCGACCACACTACTGTTTCCTGCTTTTTGTCTTCCTTTTTATTATTACATGAATCAAATCCTAAAACCATAATTGCTGAGAGCGCCAAGGCGCACACAATCATAACGACAGATTCTTTACTTCTTTTCATACGTTTTTCTTTTATTGAAATATCTTGCAAAATTACTACTAATTTTGATACGAAAAAACATTTTTCAAAATAATAAACGCACTTCCGAAAACGTTTAGTATATTTGCAAAGCGAAAAAATTTACCATCATGAGATGTAAAAGACTGATACTCATACTGTTAACCATGGCTCCATTAGCGATGGCAGCACAGCGTGACATAAAAACCGAGCGTATTTCAACCTTTATGTTCCAGGCAACATACGCCTATCAGTTCGCAGGACAAGACACTAAGACACTTTACGGCAACAACCACTCCTTAGGCGCCAGCCTGGTATACAAGACCGAAGGCAACTGGATGTTCAGTCTGAACGGCAATTTCATCTCGGGCAATGATGTCAACATCACAAGAAACGATCTTTTCGGCGACATACTCGACAACAATGGTGAAATCATCACCGGTGACGGCATATACGGCAGCTACGCCATGTTCGAGAGAGGTGCCCATTTTCAGGTGTGTGTGGCTAAGATTTTCCCAGTTTTAGCACCTAATCCCAACTGCGGATTGTTTATAAAAGGCGGTCTGGGTTACCTGTTCAACAGACTCAGAACGGAGTTCGGCTCATACGCCTCTCCACCTCCGGCGCTGGCAGGCGACTACCTTTACGGCTACGACCGTATGCGTGGCGGATTCGCATGGTCAGGCGAGATAGGATATCTTTATCTGAGCAGCACCCGCGTGCTCAATTTCTCCATCTCACTGGAGTTTACGCAGGCATACACCAAATCGTTGCGTGAGTGGGACTTCAACCTTATGCAAAAGGACGGTAAATCGTACGTTGACCAATACATTGGCATACGCGGTGCAATTTACATCCCGACCTACAAACGCAAACCGGCAGAATATTACTATTATTAAAAATGCAAATCATTTATAACTTAATCATCCGCTGTTATTCAGCAATCGTTTTTTTAGCCAAATTTTTCGGAAATAAGAAGGCCTGGGCATGGTGGCACGGCCGCGATAACCAATGGGAACATCTGAAATCGGACGACCCCAATGCCGAGTGGATATGGATGCATGTTTCCTCTTTGGGCGAGTTTGAGCAAGGACTCCCGATTATAGAGGCTTTGAAGGCACAATACCCTCAATACAAGCTTTTGCTCACCTTCTTCTCCCCTTCGGGTTACGAGGTGAAGAAAGATTTCCCACTGGCCGACAAGATAGCTTACATGCCAGTTGACACCATCAGCAACGCCCAGAAATTGACCGACAACTTCAAGTTTAAAGCCGCGTTTTTCGTGAAATACGAATTCTGGTTCAACTATATCAGAGTCTTGCACGACAGACATATCCCGCTTTACTACATTTCGGCCGCCCTCCGCAAGAATCAGTATTTCTTCAAGCCTTGGGGCCGTTGGTTCAGAAACCATTTCTACATGGTGGAGTATTTCTTTGCGCAGAATGAAGAGACCAAGGAACTCCTCAACAATATGGGAATCACCAATGTCACAGTGACGGGCGATACACGTTTCGACCGTGTTTACGACATAGCCCAGCAAGCCCAGCGCTATCCCGACATCGAGCAGTTCATAGGCGACAGAAAATGCATAATAGCCGGCAGCAGCTGGCCGTCAGACGAGCGTCTGCTCTATCATTTCATAGACAACATGCCTGCCGATTACTGCTTCATCATGGTGCCTCACGACATCTCCGACGAGCATGTACAGCACATAGAAGCGCATCTGCATGACTACCAGCTCTACACCAACTTTGACCCGACCAACCAATGCAAAACATTGGTTATCAATAAAATAGGCTTACTGTCTAAAATTTACCGTTACGCCCGTTTCGCCTACATAGGCGCCGGCTTCTACGATGGCATACACAACATTCAGGAAGCCATAGTGTTCGACGTTCCGGTGATATTCGGACCAAAATACAAATCGTTCGAAGAGGCTGTCGACCTGGTGGAACTGCGCGGAGCTTTCGTCATCCACGATCAGAAGGAGTTGGAGGATATGTTCTACAAGTTCATTAACGATGAACAAGCCTACGCTGAGGCATCTAAGATTTGCCACGACTATGTCGCCGGCAAAATCGGAGCCACAAAGAGCATCATGGCTGTATTGGAAAATATGCTTGGCAAATAAGTTTACCGTTTATTCTTGAAAAATCCCGTAAGCAGTTCGAGGCATTCGTCTTTCAACACACCGCAAACCACTTCGGTTTTGGGGTGAAGCAGGTTGCCGAAACGCTGAAAGCCGTTTTTGGGGTCGTCGCAGGCCCACACCACCTTTTTGATATGACAGTGCTCCAAGGCTCCGGCGCACATCACGCAAGGCTCCAGAGTGACATAAAGGGTGCAATCGTCCAGGTATTTAGTGCCCAAGGCGTTGCAGGCCGCAGTGATTGCAAGTATTTCGGCATGAGCTGTCACGTCGGTTAGAAGCTCAACCTGGTTGTGAGCCCTGGCTATGACCTTGTCGTTGACCACCACCACAGCGCCCACCGGCACCTCGTCGGCATCGGCTGCGGCCTTGGCCTCGTTCAAAGCCTGCCGCATGTAGCTTTCATCTGAAAACACTGACAACATCATCTGTAATCCTTTACATCGATCAATTCGCCTTCTTCGTTGTATATCTTCCACAGGCCATATGGCTTGCCGTCGCGATATTCGTTGTCGACGTTAACCTTGCCGCTCACGAAATATATCTTACCTCTACCCTCACGCTTGCCTTTTACGAACTTTCCATAGCTCATCAGCTCGCCTGTGGGATAATAGCCCTTGAAGACGCCTTCCCTTTTGTTATCAACTATTTTGCCTTCCAGACTCAGCAGCCCGTTTTCGTGGAACCATTTCTCCTCCACCCAGGTCGAATCGCGTCCGACCACGTCGTAGTAATAAATAATCCACGGTATGTCGGTTTCTGCATAGCGGTAAACCACCTTTTCGACGTGGCGCACTTCTTTGTGGCATGATGCCAACAGCATTATCAGTCCTAAAACTACTAGTATCTTTTTCATCTGTCAAATTCCAAAGGTTTGCTATTTATTGTTTCTTCAACTGTTCCGTCGTGATAGACAAGCTTGCCGTTCACAAAGGTATGGGTCACCTGGGAGTTAACCTCCATGCCGTCGTATGGAGTCCAGCCGCATTTGTAGAGCATGTCGGCATTTTTAATCACTGTAGGACGGTTCAGGTCGACCAGAGCCAGGTCGGCATAATAGCCTTCGCGTATGAAGCCTCTGCCTTTTATCTGATACAATATGGCCGGATTGTGGCACATAAGCTGAACTATCTGTGTCAGCGACAGCAGACCCTGCTGATGGAGGTTGAGCATCACCTGAAGGTTATTCTGAATGGACGGAAAGCCTGATTTCGAAGTGAAATAGTCGTCAGTGAACTTTTCGTGCCACAAATGCGGAGCGTGGTCGGATCCTATGGTGTCTATATGTCCGTCCACCAGAGCATGGCGCAGTAACTCGCGGTCGGAGGCCATCTTGATGGCCGGATTGCATTTTATGGCGAAACTCTTTGTCTCGTAGTCCTTGTCGCAGAATGTCAGGTAATGCGGGCAGGTCTCGGCAGTTATCTTCTTGTCCTGCAGAGGGATGTCGTTTCTGAACAGTGTCAGTTCCGACTTGGTGGAGATATGCATTATGTGCAAACGGGTCCCGAACTTTGCGGCCATGTCTACAGCTTTCGCTGACGACTTGTAGCAGGCCTCAGTGGTACGTACAAAAGGATGTATGCCCGCGTCCGGCACTACCTCTCCTTTAGAGACCAAATCCTTGCAGCACACAGTATTTTCGTGAATAATCTGCTCGTCCTCGCAGTGTGCTGCAATCAGGCAAGGTGACTCCTGGAACAGACGCACCAGGGTCTCGTTCTCGTTGACGAGCATATTGCCAGTGCTGGAGCCCATAAACAGCTTCACTCCGCACACCTTCTTGGGGTCGAGGCGGTGTATTTCAGCCAAGTTGTCGTTGGTGGCACCCAGGTAGAAGGAATAGTTAGCCACCGACTTCCCGGCCGCAATATCGAACTTCTGTTGCAGGGCCTCAATTGTGGTTGTCTGAGGCTGAGTGTTAGGCATGTCCATGAAGGAGGTCACGCCTCCGGCAACAGCAGCGCAGCTCTCGGAATGAATGTCGGCTTTCTGGGTCAGGCCCGGCTCACGGAAATGCACGTGCTCGTCGATGACGCCCGGGATGAGGTACAAGCCCTTGGCATCTATCACCTCATAGTTTTTCCATGAATCCGAAGCGTTCAACTGTGCTTCGTCGCCGACGATTATTCTTTCTATTTTCTCGCCTGATATGACAACACTTGCCAACGTAGTCTTACCTTCGTTGACAAGTGTCGCGTTTTTAATGATGTAACTCATTATTTCTGTTTTGGTTTAATTCTACCCATCATTCCTCTCCATCTCAAGTTGATGACACCGAATATGGCTTCTCTGAAAATGCCACCCGACATCTTCGACGTTCCTTCGCGGCGGTCGGTGAAGATGATGGACACTTCCTCTATATTGAAGCCCAGCTTCCAAGCGGTGTATTTCATCTCAATCTGGAAGGCATAGCCTATGAATTTGATTCTGTCGAAATCGATGGTCTCGAGCACCCTGCGTGTGTAGCACACGAAGCCGGCTGTGGTGTCGCGCACCTTCATACCGGTCATGAAACGGACGTATGCCGAGGCGTAGTACGACATCAGCACGCGGCCCATAGGCCAGTTGACCACATTGACACCGCATTTGTAACGTGAGCCAATTGCCAGATCGGCACCGTTGGCGCAGGCGTCATGCAGACGGATGAGGTCGTCTGGGTTATGCGAAAAGTCCGCATCCATCTCCGTTACATATTGGTAATCACGCTCCAAAGCCCATTTGAATCCGTGGATATAAGCTGTACCCAATCCTAATTTACCTTTGCGTTCCTCAATGAACAGCCTGTCCGGAAACTCCTGCATCAGGCGTTTCACTATGTCGGCAGTGCCGTCAGGACTGTTGTCTTCAACGACCAGAATATCGAAGGCCATTGGAAGATTGAAGACATACCGGATTATCTTCTCGATATTCTCCTTCTCATTGTATGTCGGGATGATTACAAGGTTTTCTGACATAATTCTTCAAGAATCAATTAGTTTAACACATATTCATTAGTTTCCATCATACCAGGCTTGCCGAGATATGATTTCAATCTACCTTTCACTTTCAACATCTTGCCGTGGTTCTCCGGATGGTCTTTCAGGTTGCTGGACTGAATGCCTGACGGAGCGTTGCTCGGCAGATAGATAACCATACAGTTGTTGATATCGCGTTCTTCCGGTCTGTCAGCAACTATGAAATTGGTTATGTTGGCGTTCTGAGTGAACGGAGGCTCCCAGGTAATCTGCGAGTCGTTGGTGATGACACCGCTGATGATATTAGCCGAACCGACTATGTAGCCTCTCACCCATGACAGATCTTCTGTGCCCTGGTTGAGTATACCTGCCGATATATTATACGGATCGCTTGAGGTACCGGATCCTTCCGGCAGAATAATCGGGGCCTCGCATGGTTCGTTCTCCATCAGGACTTCCGAAAGACTGCGGATGGTGAACTGATATACGCTGTTGTTGCTGTAATAGGTGATGATACCTGTTATGGAGCCGCTGCCCTGAGCCAGCTGTACATTATGGAAACTGGCATAGTTGCTGGTTCTCACCAGAACTGACTGATCCACCAGGTTGCAGTCGTCGTCGTACTGGGCCAGATAATACTGTCCGTAGGCGTCTTCCGGAGCATAAGTGTTGTAACGGTCGGCAGCTCTGAACTCCACATGATTGAACTTCACCAGTCGGCAGATTAATTCTGTATTCAACTCAGATGTAAGCAGCTCGACAGGTTCCACTTTCTTATTGTTTGCCAAGATAGTGATGTTATTCGGATTGAGATCCTGTATCTGAGGCGTGCCGCTGTATTCCGACAAGGTGGCGCCTTTCAGGTATACGCGTATGGAATCGCCTATGCGCAGACCGCTGGTGCTCTTCAGATAAAGTTCGATGGCTTTGTCGCCGTCCTGTATGAACGAGGCTTTGTAGATGTTGCCCGAAGTCTCGTCTCCCACGACTATGCCGTACACCGATGCATCCTCTTCAAACTTATGGATGCCTTCGGCGTGCCACATGTAAAGCAGAGTGTCGATGGTATAAACCCGTCCCACAGGAAGGGTGAAGTCGACTCCCGGAACAGGATAGTTGTTTTCCTTTGCATGCTTGTCTACGCAGGAGAACAACATTGTCACTGCCATCAGTACTAATATGCCGTATTTTCTCATTGACTTTAACATATCTCTATAATCTTTAATTATCAATTATTTATTCCTGGAATACAACTACATCCTTAACCTCCCATGTGGCTGAAGACTCGGTTGTACTGTGATATCTGAATGCTATGTGTACATCACTGTTGCCGCAGAATGCGCTCAGGTCAATATTACCCGCATTCACAAACGTCCAGCTTGAACCTGAAGGATACACAGGTATGTCGAGCTTGGTCCATGTGGCCTCTGTAGGCGAACCTGTGACGTAGTCGGTAGACACGTAAACTCTCATTTCCTCAGTCGGTATCACACCGTATCTGTAAGTGTGCTCGAAGGTGAGTGTTGCTGCATCGTACTCAGACAGGTCGATAGCCGGTGAAATGAGCCAGCTCTGGCTTGTATGGTTGGAGCCGTTCAGATAGGCGCTGGCCTTCATGCAACTGTACTGCTGATCGTGTCTCCAAACGTAATTGAGAGCCGGATCCATCGCCACGTTCTCAATTGTGAACGCGCCCTGACCCTGAGCGAACGACTCACCGAAGATGGTGACAGGCGGAGGTGTAGGTGTACCGTTCTTGATAGCTATTGACTTGATTTCTATGGTACCGCAGGTGCCTTCAACAGACACATACTTCACGGCGAAGGTCACTGTCTTGCCGATGTAGTCGTCAAGCACCACCTCCTTTAAGTTGAAGGTGTTCCAGTCGGCGGAGTTCTGCCATTCCACAGGGACTTGCTCCCATGTGAAATCGTATGGATATTCATCGTAAATGTAATCTTCCGACACCCACAGTGTGAGTTCGTTGTCGAAATTACTGAAGTAACGGGCTATGTACTGTATCTCGGCAATCACATTATCACCGGTCATATTGATAGGTGAAGAAATGAGCCAGTCTTCGTTGGCATAGTAGTTATCTCCTTCCTTACCGGTCATCTTGGCTGTCTGGAAGTCTATGATCCATTCCTGATTGCCCAACTCATTGTATGTGGTATATGAACCGAATGATGAAGCAAAGTTCTGAACGTAAGGCAAATCCATCAAATCACCGCCCGCGCCGCATCTGGCATCAGTCATTGAGACATCCAGTCTGGGGTTGCGCAGCAAAAGCTGCCAGGTGGTGCCGAACACAGATGCTATACTCACCAGCGAGCCTCTGCCTTCAGGGAGTTCCTCGGCGGCAAAGTTGGCATAGCTGTTTGTGCGGACTATGATAGACTCTCCTGAACATGACTGAAGGGTCCTGTTGGTATTGGAGCCCACCTCGGAATATGTCAGCCCTGAGAATGACTCAAACTGCACATCATCAAGTTTTACCAAATCGCAGAGATGTTCGCCTGCTTGGATGCGCTCGATGGTGGTGCTGACTGGCTGAACTTTGTCGACACAGTCTCTTTGATAAATGACTATCAGACTGTTCACATCATGTTCCTGTAGCTGAAGCTGAGGCAGATTGTTGTAGCTTGATACCACTGAACCGTAAAGCTTACAACCTATATAGTCACCCTGACGTACGTTGAACTGGTCACTTCCGCCGTCGCTGGCGCCTCTTCTGTATACTGCCACGCACTTGCCGTCTTCACCTCTCAGATAGAAAGTACGGTAAATGTTGCCGTTGGTCTCATCGGCTATGACATAGCCTTTCACCACGGCGTTCTGGGCGTTGCGGTCGAACACAGTGTCAAACTGATATGAGTTCAAAGCGCTGAGAGAGTCGAGTATACGGCCCACTGTCCAGTCATTTCCTGTAGGGAAAACATTGATAAACGGTTTGTCATTGTCTTTCTTGCAAGACGCAAACAACATTGTAATACCTATTAATAATATAGCGAGTTTTTTCATGGTATTTCCCTTTCTTATTAGTGTCTGACTGTTAAACTGATATAATAGTTAATGCCGTAGAGATAGGAATACTTCTCGGGGAAGCGCTCCGGATCGTCGTAGTCGGAACGGAGCTGCTCGTAACCGTAAAGTACGATGTCTCTGTTGTTGAGCACATTGTTGATACTCAAATTCAACAGTATAGTGTAGCCTTTCACGCTCCACGACTTGCCTGCATAGAAGTCGAGGGTGAAGGCGTCGTCGAGTTTCTTCTGCTGGAGAAGCATCTTGGTACGATAGTCATCGTCGTAGAGGTTCTCGAATGTCTCGGCGGTGTGGTTGGTCGGGTTGACCGCGAGGTAGTAGTCGGCGAAGTAATTGGCGTTGACGCTGACCCACCAGTATTTTGGAGAGTTGTACTTAAGTCCGATTGAGCCCACTGTCTGAGGCATCTCACCCACGTAGTAGTTTTCGAGATAGACTGTCTCACCGTCGTATATAGCGTGTGCGTCGTTATCCTCATAGACGTACACTTTAGGGCGGTTGGTGTAGTGATGGTCTCCCATTGTTCCGGCCAATTGCATGCTGACTGTTGAAGAGAGATTGATGTCGGCGCCCAACTCTATACCCTGCGACAGCTGCTCAATGCCGTTCATGATATAGTTGACATACTTGCCCGTCGACTCGTAGTAGAACGAGCGGTTCCATGTGAGTTGGCCCATGCGTGTCTGATAGACAGCCAAACGGGCCTTCATCAAAGGCGAACGGTATTCGTAAGCCAAGTCATAGCCAAAGATTCTCTCGTTATCGACATTGTTGACTATGGTGTTACGCACTCGCGGAGCCACAAATACGCTCCTGAAATCAGGAGCCTGGCTCTTCATCATTACGTTGGCCACTATGTAGTTGCGTCCATTGATAGCGTAGCTTGCACCGATTTTGAAGCTGCCGTTTACTTGGTTGAGCTTCTCTGAATCGCCATACGACTCGCTGCCGAGGAAACGTCCGTTTTCGAAGTTACCCGTACGATAAAGCTGAGTGTAGAAAGCCTCAAGTCCCAAATAGGTGGACCAGCGGTTCTTGGTGTATGTGAGCTCACCCCAGAGGACTACATTGTTCACATTGGCTATATAGTCATATCCTATGATGTCGCCCACCTTGGCCAAGTGGTTCTTGTTGCGTATGTTGGTCTGCTGGTAGTCGGTGATGTCGAAAGCCTCGCCGTCTGCATATTTGTCTATGTCCAGATAATAGTCACCGCCAAGCAGGTCGGCCACTTTCTTGTAGTAATGAGTCTTTGAAATACCAGCTCTGAGACCACCGTAGAGATGCAGATTAGGGTTGAACTCATATTTGAATCTGCTGGTCAAGCCATACTGTTGCTTGTCCTGACGACGTTCCTCAACTATGTATTTAGAGAAGTAGCCCGTAACAGTATTGCCCTCAGTATTGTTGGCGTTGTTGATGGTTTTGAGGTTTCTGGAGTTTGCCGCATAGAGATTGTCCCAGTTGATCTGATGCATAAGCGGGTCGTTGATCCAGTTCTCCTTATATGCCAGATATCCGTCCCAAGTGTAACCGTCGGCGCCGTTCTCCAATTGATAGAGATAGTAGCTTGGAAGGTTGCGGTAGTAGTCTGGACGCGGGTCGGCCGCCTCACCCCACTCAAGAGCTGTGGAGCCGCCTCTGCCGAACCAGTAGTATGCGGTTGTATTGATTTCGAGTTTCTCGTTAGGGTTCCAGTAATGCTGCAGCTGGAACATAGGCTGGTGATAGGTGCTCACGCGGGCGTTACGCTCGAAACGGTTGCCGCTCCCATCAGTCTGATATCCCCAGTTTGGATTATAGTAGTTGGTTCCCAAAAGGTCGAAAGTCTCCTGAACCGAAGGTGATGAAGTGGCACGGTTTGATGGAGAGCCAAACACCAGAAGACCCAATGAATGTTTCTTGTTCAATCTCTTCTCGGCAGAGAGGAAATAGCTTGTACCGTTATACCATGTGCCTTCGCTCCAGTCTAAACTGCTGTTCATGGGGGTGTAACGTCCCGAAAGCGACACTGTGAAAGCCCAGCCGTTGGACATCATGCCGGTGCTGGCAGTAGCCATGAGACGGTGATTGTACGAACGGTTTGAGAAAGCGTAGCTCAACGACACCTGCTTGCGGTAGTTGCTGGCTCTGGTGGAGATGGCTGTCAAGCCGCCTGGGCCGCCGAATCCCTCAAAGGTGATGCCCGAGTTGACCATGGTCACCACATTGCGCATCACGTCGTTCAAGCCACCCCAGTTGGAGTAGTAAGGACGTCCGCCGTCAGGGTCGTTCATAGGCACTCCGTTTATCAGCACATCGGTGTATTTCGAGTCGTATGCGCGTATGCGGAAACGTCTTGTGCTCAGATTATATGCTGCTATGTTGTTGAAAACGTCGCGCGACGACTGCAGGAAACTCGAGATGTCGGTCGAGCTCTGGGCATCGTCATAATCCGTGTCAATCATGATGATTGTCGGCATAGTGACAGTCGCGGCAAGCGTGTCGTTGGTCAAGTCCTGGGCTGCCAGTCCGTAACCAGTAACAGCAAAAAGCAATAGTAGTAGGTACTTTTTCATTTATTGGATTTTAATCGCACAAAGATAGGGATTTTTCCCACGTAAAAATAAAAAAGGTGAAAAATAATTAAAGCATGGGAATAATCAAAAAAACCAGTATATTTGTACCCAAATTTGAACATCAAACTTATGGCAAGAAAACTCAGCATTTTGGCAGTTATCATACTGCTTTCCGTGGCTGCCTCGTATGCCCAGCAGCAGTTTAAAATGGGTCTGGTAGGATTCTACAATCTCGAAAACCTCTATGACACCATCAACGACCCTCATAAGAACGACGAGGAATTTCTTCCCAACGGCAAAAATGCCTGGAATACGGAAAAATACACCAAAAAACTGCACAACATGGCGTATGCCATCTCGACCATAGGTACTGACAAAGGCGAAAAGTTCAGCACGCCAGAGGGACTTTGGGTACTGGGTGTATCGGAAATAGAGAACCGTCAGGTGCTTGAGGATCTGGTGAAACAGCCCGAAATTGCCAACCGCAACTACCAGATAGTGCATTACGACTCACCAGACCGTCGTGGCGTAGACGTAGCTCTGCTTTACAATCCGAAGTTTTTCAAGGTGACCAACCATAAATCATATCGTTTGGAGGTTCCAAACCAGCCCAACTTCATATCGCGCGATCAGCTCGTGGTGACCGGTATACTCGACGACGAGGAGTTCAGCTTCATAGTCATGCACTGGCCTTCACGCTACGGCGGAGAGAAACGCTCACTGCCAGGTCGTATGGCTGCCGCCAGCTTGTGCCGCCACATAGCCGACTCCATTTTGGCCGACAAACCCAATGCCAAAATAGTGATGATGGGCGACTACAACGACTACCCCACCAACAAGAGCATCACCGAGGGGCTGCGCGCTAAAGGACGTGTAGAGGACATGAAAGATGGCGATTTCTACAATCCGATGTGGAAGATGCATAAAAACGGCGAAGGCACCAACTACTATCGCGACGTGAAAGGCGTGCTCGACCAGTGCATCATCACTCCGGCACTGCTCAAAGACGAAAACGATCCGTACGCCACCTACCAGCTGCTCAAACCCATGGTACACTCCAAGGAGTTCTTGAAACAGCACGACGGACGCTACAACGGCTATCCGTGGCGTTCATTCGCCGGCGGAGTATGGCTGGCAGGCTATTCCGACCACTTCCCGGTTTACTTGATTTTACTGAAGAAAATTTAAATCTTATTCTTTCACGTAGATTCGCTTTACGCGTTGTGAAATTCGCGTCATGATTTCGTATGGAATGGTGTCGCAGGCTTCCGCTATGGCTTCTATCGGATGATTATCATCGAAGAGGACGGCAGTGTCGTCTTCCTGACAATTGATGCCGGTGACGTCTATCATGCAGAGGTCCATGCATACGTTGCCCACTATGGGCGCCGCCATACCGTTGACCCAGAAACAGGCCTTGCCGTTGCCGAGTCGGCGGCGCAATCCGTCAGCGTACCCAATGGGAACGACGGCAATTCGGGTCGGTTTGGTAATCTTACCGTTGCGCCCGTAACCCACGGTCTCTCCCGGACCATATTCCTTGATTTGCTTGATGGTGGTCTTAAGCGACATCACATTATGCAGCTTGCCACGGTCTTCCTCACATGGTGACACTCCGTACACTCCTATGCCCAGACGCACCATGTCGTACTGATATTCGGTAAAACGAGACACTCCGGCAGTGTTCAGAATATGACGGATTATCGGATACGGGAAAGCCGACACTATCTTGGAACTCATAGCCTCGTACTTGCCTATCTGATGCATCACAAAATCGCTCTGCTCAGGCATGTCGCTGGTGGCCAGATGCGAGAACACACTCTTTACCGTCAATTTCGGATTGGCTTTGATTCTTTCAATCAGAGTGTCGATATCTTCGGGCAGGAATCCCAGACGGTGCATACCAGTGTCGAGTTTGATGTGAATGCCAACCGGCTCCTTTAGCTCCGCATCCAACTGATTTATAGCGTCTTCCAACTGCGACAGACTGCGGAAGCTGTAAATGTCAGGTTCCAGATTGTACTTGATGATGTGATCGAAAGTGTTAGTCTCAGGCGTCATCACCATGATAGGCAGTTTGATGCCGCGGTTGCGCAAATCCACACCCTCATCGGCGTAAGCTACGGTCAGATAATCGACATTGTGGAAAGCCAAGGTGTTAGACACTTCGTAGTTGCCGCTGCCGTAGGCGAATGCCTTCACCATCACCATAATCTTGGTCTCTTTTTTCAGTTTGGCGCGGTAATAATTAAGGTTCTGTACAAGATTGTCGAGATTCACCTCGAGAACCGTCTCGTGTGACTTCTGCTGCAGCATCTTCATTATGCGCTCGAACTGGAAGTTACGGGCACCTTTCAACAGCACAATCTGACTGTCGAAAGACTGCATCGGATGGTTGGCGAGAAAATCGGAGGTCGATTGATAAAAATATGAGGTGATCTTTTCGCTTAAGGCGATTTTGCCGCCCGGTTTGAACAAAGAGCAGAGGGCCGGACCTATGCCGATAAATGTGTCAACGCCCTTGTTATCAACAAGTTGAGCTACATTTTTGTACAAAACCTCTTCGGGCAGCTCACTTTGGAGAATATCCGAAAGTATGAGCACCTTGTTGTCATGATGCTGGGCATTCATAAACGACAGGGCTATTGCCAAAGCGTTGAGGTCATTGTTGTATGAATCATTGATTATCAAGCAGTTTCTAACTCCAGCCTTGAGTTCCATACGCATCTCCACCGATTCGAGATGTTCCATGCGCTTGGCTATGGTTTTGTTGGGGAAGTTCAGAAGCAGCAGAACACACCAGCAGTTGATGGCGTTTTCTATGGAGGCGTCGTCTATGAACGGAATTGTGACACTTATCTCCTTGCCATGATAGACCGCCTTAATGACAGTATTGTCACTATTGCTGTTAACCGATGCAATAAACAAATTGGCATCCCTGTCATTCCGGCTCCATGAAAAGGTGTGTATGTCGTGCCGGGCTATGATTTCCGCTATTTCAGAATTGTCTTTGCAATAAACAAGTTTTTCAATATTATTGCAAAACAACTTCAATTTTTCTTCAATTTTCTGCTGTATGTTCTCGAAATTCTTGCCGTGAGCCGGTCCAATGTTGGTGAACACGCCTATGGTCGGCTTAACTATCTCAGCCAGCTTTTGCATCTCGTCAGGACGGGATATTCCGGCCTCAAACAGGGCTATGTCGTGTGAGTTGTTGAGCTGCCACACCGATAGAGGAACACCTATCTGCGAATTGTAACTCTTTGGACTACGGCACACTGTCATCGATGGCGACAGCATCTGATACAGCCATTCCTTGACCACCGTCTTGCCGTTGCTGCCTGTGATTCCCACCACCGGAATGTCGAACTGCGAGCGATGGTAAGCGGCCAGTTTTTGCAGCGCGGCCAAGGTATTATCGACCACAATGAATGCGGCTTCGGGATAATTATTATACGAATTTGTATCAGAAAAAGCGTTTACAACAAAAGCACGGACACCTTTTTCATACAGTTCAGCTATGTATTTATGGCCGTCGTTTCTGCCACCGGTGAGGGCGAAAAACACTGTATTCTCCGGTTCGACAAACAGTCTGCTGTCGAAAAGGATATTCCTTATGATATAATCAACCGATTGATTACCAATCACTTCACCTCCAACAACAGAGGCTATTCGCTTTATTGTATACACTTCGTTTCGCATACCGCAAAATTACTAAAATTTTAACGTAAATCGCTGACAATTATTTTTTTAAAATTTTATTTGCATTTAAAAAATTTAATTTATAACTTTGACGGCGTAAAACGAGCAGCTCCCATGGTACCAATCAACAAGTCTTTTGGCCTCCCCAAAATCGGCATCACACAGGGTGATATAAACGGTATTGGTTATGAGGTGATTCTGAAGGTTTTAGCCGACCCGCGCATTTTAGATTCTTTTATTCCCATAGTTTACGGGCAGTCGAAAGTTTATTCATACTACAAGAAAAATTTCGGCATGGAGGAAATGTCGTATACAGTTATACGCGACGCTTCGCAGGCTCAGCCCAAACGCATCAACATCATCAACCATACCGACGAAGAGTTGAAGATTGAACCGGGATTTTCCACACCCACAGCGGGCAAAGCCTCGTTTGCGGCACTGAAGCTGGCCACTAACGACCTGCGTAGCGGCCTGATTGACGCCATGGTGACAGCGCCTGTCAACAAATCCAACATTCAATCGGATCAGTTCAAGTTCAAGGGACAGACCGACTACATTAAATCGTTTTTCCCTGATAATGAATACATTACCATATTGGTTTCAGAGAAACTCCGCATTGGTTTTGTTACCAACCATCTCCCGCTTAAAGAGGTGCCTTCAGCTATCAACAAGGATTTGATTGTCAAGAAGTTGAAGCTTATGAACTCCGCTCTGATAAAGGATTTCAGCATACAGGCTCCTAAAATAGCTGTTTTGGGTCTCAACCCTCACGCCAGCGACCACGGCCTGATAGGCAACGAAGACGACGACATAATCCGCCCGGCCATTGAAGAGGCCAAAAACAACGGCATTATGGCCTTCGGCCCCTTCCCTGCCGACGGTTTCTTCGGCTCGGACACCTGGCTCAAATACGACGGCGTACTCAGTATGTACCACGACCAGGGTCTGATTCCGTTCCGTGTGCTAGCAGTGGACGGAGGCGTTAGTTTTACAGCCGGACTTCCAGTGGTACGCACCTCGACAATACATGGCACAGGTTACGACATCGCCAATAAAAATATCGCGGACCCCGAAGCATTGAGGCACGCGATATTCCTTGCAATTGATATTCTGAACAACCGTCACTGACGTTCGTACGTCTGCACTTCGTCGTAAACGTATTCCAGTTTGATTCCTGCCTGGCGGAACATCTCTTCCGATTCTGCTCCATCGTGATATTTGCGTTGGCAAACCACACGGACTATGCCGCAGTTGATGATGAGCATGGCACAGGTTCGGCAAGGTGTCATTCTGCAATACAATGTACTGCCTTCCAAGGCTATGCCGCGACGTGCCGCCTGAGCGATGGCGTTCTGCTCGGCGTGAACGGTACGCACGCAGTGCTCAGTGATACGTCCGTCGGCGTGGATCATCTTGCGGAACAAGTGTCCCACCTCGTCGCAGTGGGCGAGCCCGCGGGGCGAGCCCACATAACCGGTCACCAGAATCTGACGGTCCTTCACTATGACACAGCCGCTACGGCCACGGTCGCAGGTGGCACGCTCGGCCACTGTGTCGGCCAAGTTCATGAAATACTCATCCCATGATGGGCGTTTGTACTTCTTTTCTTCAATTTCCTGCAACACTCCCTCCACCTTGTTGTGAAGATCCTCTATGGTGCCGTTGTTTTGGAATACATAGTCGGCCTGATGTATGCATTCGCCTAAATTCTGCTTGTTAGGGTCGGCATTGTTCATCTCACGCTCCTCGTTGGACACGAAGGTCTCGAAGCTCACCGAGTCGGTCTCCGACTTGCGCTCCGTAATGCGGGCGTAGCGCACCTTACGGTCGGCGTCCACAGCGAACAGATTAAAGTTGCCTTTTGCTCGCAAAGCCTTGATTTCGCCTGGAGTACGAATGCTCTCGATGACGGCATCCTTACCGTTATTGTAGGCGCGGTCGTATAACTGCTCGGCTATGTAGCTCGGGCTATTGTTGGCGCGAAGCTCGTTGGCGACAGCTGTCAAGGTGTCGCGATTCACTTCCATGCCACGGCGTTTTATCTCTTCAGCCAGAAAAGCGCGCACCGAATAGTGGACGTAGCCTTTTTTCTCAACGAGATATTCAACTATGGTACCTTTTCCAGCACCCAAAGTCCCTGTAATTCCTATAATATTCATTATTTTTAATTTTTAACTTCGTCCTTAATGTCTTTAATCCACTTTTCAACTCTCAACGGCTTGTAGTTCTCCATCCTCTCCAACAACTCTTTAGGGTCATCAGTGACTATGATGTTATGGTAATGCTCACTGCGCACAAAACCGTCTTCTATGCCGCGTTTAATCCAGCTGATAATACCGTCAAAATAGCCGAGAGTGTTGTAAAGCGCCAAAGGCTTGTCCATCAACCTCAGCTGGTCGGCCACCACCACCTCAGTTATCTCGTCGAGGGTGCCGAAACCTCCTGGCATGGCTATGAAAGCGTCAGACTCACGCATCAGTATCTCCTTGCGCTCAGCCATAGTCTTGGTCGGAATCATCTTTGTGATGTTCGGATGACCGATCTCATGAGCAAGCAGAAAATCGGGCATCACTCCGACAACCTCGCGGCCGTTTTCTAGCATTTTGTTGGCAATTACGTTCATCAAACCGACGCTGCCGCCACCGTAATACAGTGTGCAGCGATTGTCGGCCAGCAACTCGCCCAAACGTGCCGCCGCCTCAGCGTAACGCTTATCCAAACCTATGCTGCTTCCGCAGAAAACACATATATTCTTCATCATTCCAAACTATTCTCCGTCTCGGATTTAATGGATAATCAGTCTGATTGTTTACAACAAATACAATCTGCAAAGGTAGTAAAAAAAATTTTGTGCGCAAAACTTTTTTTTGTTGGCACATTTTCAAAAATACCGTAACTTTGCAATGACTATTTTTAGTTTTTATGAAAAAGAAATGGATTGTCTTTGCAGTGATTATCGCCTTGATTATAGGTGTGGAGTTGCTGTATGCCCTGGGGCCGATTTCAGGACCCATGCCAACCTGGCTTTCGATAATGCCTCCATTGATTGCCATTGTGATAGCCCTCTTGCTGAAAGAAGTGATATCAGCATTGTTTTTTGGTATTCTTGCCGGCACATTTATAATGAATCTGTTTGACGGTCAGTCGCCTTTAACGTCATTGGGTAACGGCATGCTGCGTGTTGTCGACACATACATTACCGGTGCTTTGTTTAACAATGAGCATACCATCATCATAATATTCACCATTCTGATCGGAGGCATGGTGCGCATAATCTCGGCAAACGGTGGAATGCACGCCATAGTCAACTGGCTGATGCGCCGCGCCAAGAGCCCCCGCTCCGGACAGTTGATAACATTTTTGATGGACATCTGTATGTTTTTCGACGACTACTCCAACACCCTGATGGTAGGAAACACAATGCGTCCGGTAGCCGACAAACTCAAGGTATCACGCCAGAAACTGGCCTACATAGTCGACTCCACTGCCGCTCCGGTAGTGTCTATAGCCTTTGTAACCACCTGGATAGGCGCCGAGTTGAGCTATATAAACGCCGGCATTGAGGAAATAGGGATGGATGCCTCGGCTTACGTAGTGTTTTTCCGTTCGCTCAAATACAGTTTCTACCCCATACTCACCTTAGGATTTGTGTTGATGATAATACTCAGCCAACGCGACTTCGGGCCTATGCTGAAAGCTGAACGTGAGGCACGCTTGAGCGAGATTGCCAATGAGGAGTCTGTGGCGACTAACTCAAAGGTAGCCCATGGCATTGATGCCGTGCTGCCTCTGGCAGTACTTATATTTTGCACCATAGCCGGACTGTTTTTCACCGGTTACAATCCCGAAATCTGGAATGACACCAATCTCAACTTCATTGAGAAACTGTCGTCAATAATAGGGCAGTCAGACTCTTTCACGGCTCTGATGTGGGCCTCATTGCTGTCGCTGCTAACCGCTATAATCATGACGGTTATGCGCGGTTCTCTGCCATTTGGCAAGATAATGGAAGAGATGATGGATGGCTTTAAAATGATGTTCAATGCGGTGATAATACTCACCATGGCATGGGCCATCTCTCTTGTTACACGAGACATACACACGGCACAGTTCGTCTCCGACCTGTTGCTGAAGCTTTCGCTTTCGCCCATGCTGATTCCTGTATTGACCTTCCTTTTGGGAGCTTTGATAAGCTTCTCGACAGGCACATCTTGGGGTACCATGGCCATACTTTACCCCCTCATTTTGCCAGCCTCTTGGGCATTGAGCATGGAGCACGGATTGTCGGTGGATCAAGCCATGCCGCTGTTCTACAACGTGGTGGCTTCAGTAATGGCAGGTTCAGTGATGGGCGACCACTGCTCTCCTATATCAGACACCACCATCATGAGTTCGCTGGCGTCAGGATGCAACCATCTGCAACACGTTAAGACACAGATGCCTTACGCATTGACGGTTGGCACCGTGGCATTGTTATTAGGCGTATTCCCAACAGCATTAGGAATGCCGTCATGGGCGGCATTCCTAATGGGTTTTGTTGCATTATATCTGATTATCAGATTCTTCGGCCAGAAGGTTGATTAGAAGTATTATCGGATGATTTTTTCAAAAATCCTTATTCCGGTTTCCAATACCTTGTCGTTAAAGATGTAGTCAGGATTGTGAAGGGGCTCGTGAGCTTCGCCGCATCCGAGACCGAACAGGCAGACGGGACATACGGCGGCGAAGCGTCCGAAGTCCTCCGACCAGCGGAAGGGCTCGTCCAGATACCGACTATCAAGACAGAGCGCTGCAGCCGCAGCCTCCACAGTCCGCACAGCCTCGTCGTCGTTCATGGTGGCGGTGAAAGCCTCATGAATACTGCTGCCGAACTCGAATCCCTGTTTGTCGGCTACCAGAGCGCAGAGTTGCACCACGTCGGCGGTCAGATGCTGCAGTTTCTCGTTGTCGAACGAACGCAGTGTAAGCCATATCTCGGCATGAGCCGGAGCTACGCCGAAAGTCTCCTCACCCAACACAGCATGGGTCATGGTCATCATGGTCAGAGGTGTCTCTTCCCGCAAACTTTCAGCCTTTTTCTGGAAAATGTCGAGCAGGGCCGATAGCACATGCTGAGGGCTGTGACCGCTCTCAGGCTGGGATGCATGAGCCGTCACCCCTTCGAATATGAGTTTCAGGCCAAGCGAGCCGGCTGCAAAACAGCCTTTGCGCAACAATATCTGATTTTCGGGATAGCCCGGAATGTTGTGCAGAGCATAAGCCACATCGGGTTTGATTTGCTCAAACTGAGGGTCGGCCAGAATAGCCTTGGCACCCTGTCCGGTCTCTTCGGCCGGCTGCCAAAGCAGCACCACTTCGCCGTTTTCAGTGCGATTTTCACTCAGCCTTTGGGCCAAGCCCGCTATGATGGCGGCATGTCCGTCGTGACCGCAGCGATGCGAGCAGTGACGGTCGCCTTCGGGTATGTTCAAGGCGTCTATGTCGCCCCTCACCATGATGCGGTTGCCCGGATTCTTACCCCTGAAAACAGCCGCTATGCCGTAACCGCCAATGTTTCTTATATGTACATCAGGGTGAAGCCCGGCTATGAAATCGTTCAAAATCGCATTGGTTTTCACCTCTTTGCCCGACAGTTCCGCATTGTCGTGCAACAACTGCCGAAATTCAATAATACTCTGCATTTTTCAAATAATTAATCGTCTGCAAAAATAAATAATTTAATCACAAAAAATCGTTCAAAGTGTCAAAAATTTATTATCTTTGCAGTCATATAATAGAGTCGTTTTATGAAAAAGAAGTTTTTATTGCCGATATGTCTTTTGCTGCTGGCATTATGCTCATGTAACAATGGCCGCAACCTCAGCCCGACCGAGGACAGCAGCGAGTTCGTGACGATCACCGATGTGGTGCCGGATGCCATACTTGAGATACGTTACTATAGCACATACAATTTCGTCGGCGCCCGCATAGACGGATACCTTCAGCCAGTGGCTTTGATTACAAGGCAGGCCGCCGAGCGTCTGCGTGAGGTCAGCGACGATGTGATCGCCATGGGCTACCGTCTGAAAATCTACGATGCCTATCGTCCGCAAATGGCAGTCGACCATTTCGTCCGCTGGGGTGCCGACCTCAACGACAGCCTGATGAAGCCTTACTTCTATCCCGATCTGGACAAGAGCGTACTATTCGTGCAACAATATATTTGCGACCATAGCGGTCATTCACGCGGTTCCACAATCGACCTGACTCTTTTCGACATGAATACCGAAAAAGAGCTCGACATGGGAGGCACTTTCGACTGGTTCGGACCTGAAAGCCATCCCGATTTCTGTGGAAATCCTGAAACCGGCGAATACACAGGCGACAACAGCGCCAGTCCGGCTGGACGCAACATCACTGCCGAACAGTTCGCAAACCGTATGATTCTGCGCGAGGTCATGATGCGTCACGGATTCTGTCCATTCCCGACAGAATGGTGGCATTTCACGCTTTGTGACGAGCCGTTCCCTGATACTTATTTCACTTTCCCGGTCAAACGACTGTAATTTTTTGATTTTTGAAAATGAGAAAAAATAGACAAGATGATCAGCAGATGGGCATGTCTTCACGTGCAGGACTGCTATTGGTAATAGTTGCAGTCGTAACACTTGAAGCAACATCCATCATACAGTTCTACTTTGCACAGAAAAGCATTAAGGAGGAGGCCTCAATGAAGGCGAAGAGTGAGCTGAAGAGTGCCGAGAGCAGCATCATGGACGTGGTCGACCAGGCTGAGGCCGCTGTGCGCAACAGCATCTGGGTGGCTGAGTGGTGCCTGGAGAACCCAGACAGTCTGATGCGCGTTCCGCAACGCGTGGTGTCGGACAACCCCGTCGTCGTTGGATCAACCCTCGCCTTAGTTCCGAACTACGACAAACGACAGCCATTATGCGCCCCCTACGCCTACCGCGATCTGGAATCCGACAAGATACATACCGTATCGCTGGCTTCAGAAGAATATGACTACCCTTCACACGAATGGTTCGTTCGGCCTTTGGCTTTGGGTAAAGGCTACTGGTCGGAACCCTATTACGACGATGGAGGCGGCAATATGCTGATGACCACTTACTCCATGCCTGTCAGGGACCGCGAGGACAAAATCGCCGCCATTCTAACAGCCGACATATCGCTGGAATGGCTTACTAACCTCATGGACTACATACAGACGTATCCCAACGCCTACAGCATGATTGAAAGCCGCGAAGGAACCATTATGGTTAGCACCGAAGGCGCCAACACCAGCGTCGATCACAAAGAGGTGCTCTCCTTCCAAGCCCCTGTCGAAAGGACAGGCTGGATGTTGACCATAGTCATTCCCGAAAAAGATTTGATGGCAGCCGTGCGTCGTGTTAGGGTGATAGTCAGCCTGTTCCAGTTACTGGGTATTGCCATGATTATTATCATCATCAGAGTGGTATCGCGAAACGAGGTCAAATACAAGCATTTAAACATGCAGAAAGAACGCATCCAAAGCGAGCTGCGCATCGGACACGACATACAGATGGCATTGATTCCAAAGAAATTCCTTTGGCGCGACGAAATTGACACGGTGGCATCCATTGTACCTGCCAAAGAGGTGGGCGGAGATCTTTACGACTTCAGCATACGCGACGACAAACTGGTGTTCTGCATAGGCGACGTGTCTGGCAAGGGAGTTCCGGCCGCTTTGGTGATGGCTGTCACCTTGAGTCTGTTCCGCTCCATATCGTCACATGAGTCAAGTCCTGCAAAAATAGTGACTTTCATCAATGACACCTTGTCGGAAAACAACGATGGGGACATGTTTGTCACATTCTTCTGCGGAGTGTTGGACCTGCAGACCGGACAACTCAGTTACTGCAACGCCGGCCACAACCCTCCCCTGTTGCTTGGCGAAAGCGTAAGTCAGTTGCCGGTGGTTTCCAACATCTCGCTTGGAGTGATGTGTAACGCCAAATACCAGGAGCAGTCTATCCGCCTGAATTACGACGACACTCTCGTACTGTACACCGATGGCATCACCGAGGCCGAAAACTCCAAGTTCGAGCAGTTCGGCGAGGTCCGACTGATGAAGACCATGCAGGACAAACGCGATGCGAAAGGCCATTTGGAAGCCCTACAGAACGCTGTCTCCGATTTCGTCGGCGACGCCTCGCAAAGCGACGACATCACTATGCTTATAATCCATTACCTGAAAAAAAGCTAACGGCATATCGGTTTTTTTTGTATCTTTGTAATTTGAATTTTATGTATCTCAATACATTGATTTTTAAATAAATAGACATTTTAATGGACAACATTATCATCACCATCAACCGCGAAGGCGGTAGCAGAGGCGGCCAGATAGGACGCGAACTTGGTAAGAAATTGGGACTTAAAGTTTATAACAGAGCCCTATTGGACAGTGTAGCCGACAAATATAATATCACCAAGGATGAAATAGAGCGCATCAAAGCCAAAAAAGTGAGCTTCTGGGACGACTTCTGCCAGTTTTACACACAGTTTGGCGCTGTTACAAAAGACTTCATGGCAGATAACACCAAGGTGACATCAAGGCAGTTGTACTATGCCGAGGCTGAAATTATGCGCAACTTGGCATCACAGGAGTCGTGCATCATCATAGGACGTTCGGCATTCAATATTTTCAAGAACAACCCCAACGTCATCAAGATTTTCATCACCGCCGACATGGATGTCCGTGTTAAGAATGTCAGCGAACGCTACGGTTTGGATGAAAAGACCGCCCTCGAACAGATAAAGAGTGTGGACACTGCACGTGAGAATTTTACAAAGACCTTTGCCGAAGTGTCGCGTTACAACCTCCGCAATTACGACTTTACCATCAACGTCAGTGATTACACCATTGAGGAAGCCGCAGCTCTGCTTGAGGGAATTGTCCGCAACAAGATAAAGAAACATTCTCTATAACATCATGAACGTTTTATATCCGTTGAAGTTTAAGCCTGTCTACCTGGAGAAAATCTGGGGCGGACAGAATGTGAAGACCTTGCTGCATAAGGACTTTGGCAAGCTCATGAACTGCGGCGAAATGTGGCTGCTGTCGGGAGTTGAAGGTCAGAACAGCGTGGTGTGCAACGGCAATTTCGAGGGCGACGAACTCAACGATCTGGTGGAGACCTTCATGGGCGACCTTGTAGGCGATAGCGTGTTCGACAAATACGGCGAGACCTTCCCCCTGCTGATAAAAGTCATAGACCCTCTGACATGGCTTTCGGTGCAGGTGCATCCAGACGACGAAATAGCACAGAAGATAGGCCTGGAGAACGGCAAAACCGAGATGTGGTATGTGATGCATGCCGACAAAGACGCTCAGCTGGTGTCGGGTTTCAACCGGGAGGTAACCAAAGCCGAGGTCGAAAAGCTCATTTACGACAAAAAGATAGCTGAAGTCCTCAACTACAAGGATGTGAACGAAGGCGACGTGTTTTTCATTCCGGCCAGACGCATTCACGCCTTGGGACCGGGCTGCATGGTGGCCGAAATTCAGCAGACCAGCGACACCACCTATCGCGTATACGACTGGGACCGCATCGACCAACACGGCATGTACCGCGAACTGCATATACCGCAGTCGTTGTTCACACTGAACTACAAGCACGAGGACAATTATCGCACTGAGTACGAACGCAACAGAAAAGACTCGACTGTCAAGATGGTGGAATGCCCCTATTTCACTACTAATTTCATCAACCTTGAAAAAGGAGTGGCCTTGGCCAAAGACTATAACGAGCTGGATTCATTCGTCATACTGATGAGTGTGAGCGGCAGTTTCAGCCTCAAATATGAGGGCGGCGAAGAGATAGTCGGCCTGGGAGAGTGCATACTGATTCCGAACATCATAAACAAAGTGGAAATCAACGCTTTGGAAGAGTGTAAATTATTAGAAACTTATATTGTTTAATTGTTAAAATTTGATATCATGAAAAAATTATTGGCAACTTTGCTTTTCGGAATGATGTTTTTCGGTCTGTCAGCACAGAACAAATCGGACCTGCCGAACATCACATTGAAGAACCTTGACGGCGAATCTGTCAACATCGCCGAATTGAACAACGACGGCAACCCGTTTGTGATGACCTTCTGGGCCACATGGTGCGGACCTTGCGTTAAGGAACACAACGCCCTGACCGAGGTGTACGATGAATGGGTAGAGGAAACAGGCGTGAAGATTTTCGCAGTTTCTATAGATGACGCCCGCTCTACAGCCAAGATCAAACCTTTCGTAGACGGCAAGGGCTGGCCTTTCGAGATTTTGCTCGACGTGAACAGTGAGCTCAAACGCGCCATGAACGTCAGCAACCCGCCTCACACCTTCCTTTTTGACGGTGACGGCAAGATTGTGTGGCAGCACACCGGCTATCTGGACGGAGGCGAAGAGGATCTGTATCAAGAAATCTTGAAAATCTCCAAATAGGTTATAGATTATTGAAATTATGATGAAAAGAATATTCATATTAGTGACTTTCGTACTTGGAGTCACGACGGTGTACGGCCAGGATTTCTTCAACAAATCGAAGGTGACCGGCAGTTTCCAGATTGACGGAAACTACTATTGGGAAGACGAAGGAATAGGCATCACCGCTGACAAGATCAACGGCGAAAAGTTCGGAGCCTACGGATTCGGCAAGATGCAGTACCAGTTGGGCAACTTCACTGCCGGCATGCGTTTCGAGGCATACCAGAACACTCCTATGTCGGGCTTTGACGCCAGAATCAAAGGCATGGGCGTGGCCAACTACTTTGCGACCTACGACAATGGCACCATTGGCATTACCGTGGGCGACATCTACGACCAGTTCGGCAACGGCCTGATTTTCAGAACATACGAAGAGTGGACCCTCGGTTTTGACAACTCCCTGCGGGGCATACGCGCAGTGTACCGTCCGACTGAAGGCGTCACACTGAAAGGTTTGTACGGAAAGCAGAGATATTACTGGGCATCTTATACCGAAGAAAGAGGCTATGTGCGCGGCATTGACGGAGAATGGGACCTCAACCAGAGCATTTCGGCATGGAATAACGCCAAGCTAAAAGCAACCTTAGGCGCCAGCTTCGTCAGCAAATACGAAAAGGGTGACAATATGGAAATCTATGGCATGACCTACAAGGTTCCCGAAAACGTGGGCGCATACGCAGGCAGAGTCAACCTCGGTTACGGCAGATTCGGCTTCTCGGCTGAATATGCACACAAAATCAACGACCCTTCGTATTTCAACAATTGGATTTACCGTGACGGCGAAGAGTTGCTGGCATCCTTGTCATATTCACAGAAGGGACTCGGCATAGTGCTTCAGGCCAAACGCGTGGACAATATGAGTTTCAAGTCGATGAGAACAGCGTCGCAGAACGACCTCGACATCGGTTTCATCCCGCCTCTCAACTATACCCACACTCACAGCCTGCCGTCTATGTTCTCTTATGCGACACAGCCTAATGGCGAGATGGGTATACAGTTCCAAATCAACTACACCATCCCTAAAAAGACTGCTCTTGGCGGAAAATACGGCACCAAGCTCGCATTCAACTACAGCCAGGTGAACGACATCAAACGCGACTCCATAATGGCAAACGGCGAGCCTACGATAAATCTTATTGGCACCAAAGGTTACACCTCTCCGTTCTTCGCCATAGGAGACAAGATGTTCTATCGCGATTTCAACTTCGAGATCGAGAAGAAGATCAGCAAAGACTGGCACCTCACCCTGATGTACATTAATTTGTATTACGACATGGAGACCATAGAAGGTCATCCGGGAGCTGAGGCAGTTGAAGCTCATTTCGCATTCGGCGAAGTGATTTACAAGGTTAACAAAAAGCACAGCGTTCGTCTGGAACTGCAGCACATGTGGGACAATGTCAGCCAGGATCAGGAAATCGATCCGGTGTATGAAGAATACTATGTCAAACGCGGCAACTGGTTCGCCTTCCTCCTGGAATACACCATTGCCCCTAAGTGGTTCATTTCGGTGGCCGACAAGTACAACTACGGCAACCCTATTGCTGAAAACCGCGACCATTATATCACAGGTTCGTTCGGATACATCAAGGACCAGACCCGTATTGCCATCAGCGGCGGCCGTCAGAGCCAAGGCTTGGTGTGCGTGGGCGGCGTCTGCCGTGAAGTGCCGGCATCGAGCGGAGTTGCATTGACAATTACCACATCTTTTTAGTTAGCAGTTAAAAGTCAATAGTTAAAAGTTGAAAGAGATGAAAAGATTATCATTGATTATAACAGCAGCGGCTGTCATTTTAGCAATGGCGTCATGCGATAAATTGGATGAACCTTATAACTTATCGCCAGTGGTCGAAAAGAGCGACACCATACCGTTGGAGGCTGCCGATACACTGAATTTCGACGGCAAGCTTGTAGTTTTGCTTGAGGACTATACCGGAGTCAAATGCCCCAATTGCCCGGCAGCTGCCGAGATTGCGGCACAGTTGCAGGAACAGTATGGCGAACACCTGCTGGTTTTGGGAGTACACCCTATGTCGGCATTGCAGAACCCTGCTGGCGGATTCCCGGATTTCAGAACCGAAGACGGCGATGATTGGAATGATTATTTCAATATCTCGGCTTATCCGACGGGAACTGTAAACCGCATGGGAGCTATAGGTCCGGCAGAGTGGACAGCAGCAGTGGGTGAACTAATCGGTCAGAATGCTCCGGTCAGACTTATAGTAAAAACAGCCTACGACAACTCGACAAGAGAGGTGCGTGTAAGCGTGCATGCCAGGTTCTTGCAGGATGTAGAAAGCGACGACGTACGTATAATAGTCTGCATGATGGAGGACAATATCATAGGCAAGCAGCTGACACCGGACGGCGTCATTAACGAATACACGCACCGCCATGTGTTCAGAGGCACAGCCGACGGCCTTACATGGGGCAAACTTTTCACAGTCGCCCATGTAGTTACCGCAGGCACCAATGTGGTCAACAATATGAAGTTCACTTTGGATAATGAATACGAAGCCGATGAGTTCTACATCATGGCTATGGTCACCGACAACAACACCAGAGAGGTTTTGATGGCGGCTGAGAATAAGATAAAATAAAAAGGAGGCCTATTGACCTCCTTTAGTAGCGGGGGGCGGATTTGAACCACCGACCTTTGGGTTATGAGCCCAACGAGCTACCGGACTGCTCCACCCCGCATCGTGAATTGGGCTGCAAAAATACAACATTTTTGCTGTCGTGTCAAGTGTTTTTTGAAAAAAATTGAAATATTTATAAAAATATGGATCATAAAGCAGGTTATGTAAACATTATCGGAAAGCCTAACGTGGGCAAATCGACCCTCATGAACGACCTGGTGGGAGAAAAAATCAGCATCATCACGTCTAAGGCTCAGACCACACGTCACCGCATACTCGGAATAGTTAACGGAGACGACTTCCAGATAGTGTTTTCCGACACCCCTGGCATTATCAAGAATCCGGCCTACAAGATGCACGAGATCATGAATCAGTACATCAACGTGGCTTTCATTGACGCCGACCTGATACTTTACGTTGTCGACATCACCGACAAAAAAGTTGATGAAGAGACCATAGAACGCGTCAAGAAAATGGAAGTGCCGGTGTTTGTTTTGCTAAACAAAATAGACCTCTCCAACCAGGAGGATGTGGAGAAAGCCGTGGAGTTCTGGAGAAACACCCTTCCGGCAGCCACTGTCTTCCCCATCTCGGCCATGCATCAGGCCAACATACAGTTTGTGTTTGAAAGCATATTGGAAAAGTTGCCGGTATGTCCGCCATATTTCCCCAAGGACGAACTCACAGACCGTTCGATGCGTTTCTTTGTGACCGAAATCATACGCGAGAAGATACTGCTCAACTATCAGCAGGAGATTCCGTACAGCGTTGAGGTGGCGGTCGACGCCTACGAGGAGAGCCAGAAGCTCATCAACATCAAGGCTACAATTTATGCCTCACGTGAGTCGCAGAAGGCAATACTGATAGGCAAAGGCGGTGCAGCCATCAAGAAGGTGGGCATACAGTCGAGAGCCGACATTGAAGAGTTTACCGGTAAGAAGATTTTCCTGGATTTGAGAGTGAAAGTCGACAAGGACTGGCGTGACAATGAGGAGGAGTTGAGGCATTTCGGGTATGAAGCCTGAATTTAGTTCGGAGTTTGAAGTTATAAGTTGAATTATGAGTAATATAGTTGCAATAGTTGGAAGACCTAACGTCGGAAAATCGACGTTGTTTAACCGTTTGGTGCAGTCGCGCCAGGCCATAGTTGAAGAAAGCAGCGGCGTGACACGCGACCGCCACTACGGCCATAGCGACTGGAACGGCAAATCGTTCACAGTGATAGACACAGGCGGTTATGTGGTCGGATCAGATGACATTTTCGAGGAAGAAATCCGCAAACAGGTGGACCTCGCCATTGACGAAGCCGATGTGATAATTTTCGTGGTTGACGGACAGGCAGGAGTGCATGTGCTCGACGAGGATGTGTCGGTGGTGCTTCGCAGATGCAAGAAAAAAGTGATACTCGGAGTTAACAAGACGGATATCCCGAGCAAGTTCGGCGAGGCGGCTGAGTTCTACGCCCTCGGACTGGGTGAGATTTTCCCGTTCTCGGCCATGACAGGCACAGGAACTGGCGAGTTGCTGGACGAGGTGGTGAAATACCTGCCTAACGACACCACAGAGGACTATTCCAACCTGCCGCGTTTTGCGGTGGTGGGCCGTCCTAACGTGGGCAAATCGTCCATGATCAACGCCTTCCTCGGACAGGAGAGAAACATTGTTACCAACATAGCCGGCACCACACGCGACAGCAACAACACCCGCTTCAACGCCTTCGGCATGGACTTCATGCTGGTGGACACTGCCGGATTGCGCAAGAAAAGCAAGGTTTACGAGAACATCGAGTTCTATTCGGTGATGCGTTCCATACGTGCCATCGAGGAATGCGACGTGGCCATTCTGATTATAGACGCCACCGAAGGGTTCCAGGCTCAGGACATGAACATACTCCGACTGATAGAACGCAACAAGAAAGGTCTGGTCCTGGTGGTCAACAAATGGGATTTGGTCGAAAAAGACAGCAACACCCACCTGGCTTTCGAGAATGCTATCAGGGAAAACACAGCTCCTTTCACCGACTACCCCATCATTTTCACCTCGGCCATCAACCGTCAGCGCACTTTCAAGGTGCTTGAGTCGGCACATCAGGTTTATGAGAACAGAGAACGCAAGGTACCGGTACGCGAACTCAACGACACCATGCTTGAGATTATCAACAACCAGCCTCCGCAAATTGCGTCACGCGGCCGTTACCTCAAGATAAAATACGTCACCCAGCTCAAGAGCCCTACCCCTCAGTTTATCTTCTTCTGCAACCTGCCAAAAGACGTGAAGGACAACTACGTGAGGTTCTTGGAGAACAAAATCAGAAGCAACTGGAACTTCAACGGGGTGCCGATACAGCTGTTCTTTAGAGAGAAATAAAGCCATTAGTCGATAGCCATTAGTTTTATTACTAACGACTAATAGCTAATGGCTAATAGCTAATGGCTAATAGCTAAACCATGGACAACGAAGAGTTAAGAATAGACAAATGGCTTTGGTGCGCGAGGCTTTTCAAGACCCGCACTATGGCGGCCGATGCCTGCAAGGGAGGTAAAGTGAAGGTTGACAGCGTATCGATGAAGCCTTCGCACGACGTCAAGCCAGGTGAGGTTATCAGCGTACAGCTGGGCCAGTTGCACAAGGTTGTGGAAGTGGTGAGCATCCCCAAAAGCCGTGTGTCGCCCAAAGACGTGCCCAACATTTACAAGGACGTCACTCCTGCCGAGGAATACGAACGCATTGAGTTCATGCACGCTTACAAGGTCGAGTACCGTGACCGTGGCGCTGGCCGTCCCACCAAAAAAGACCGTCGAATTCTTGACAAGCTAAAGAGAGAAGAATGATTTCTAACGTACAGAATATAAATATAGCTGAGTACGACTACCCTTTGCCTGACGAGAGGATAGCCAAATATCCTCTGGCAGAGAGAGATGCATCTAAATTATTGGTTTTAAAAGGCGCGTCAATAAAAGAAGACCATTTCCGTAACATAGGGCAGTACCTTCCAGAGAAGTCAGTACTGGTTTTCAACGAGACTAAGGTCGTTCGCGCGCGCCTGCAGTTTGTGAAGGAGTCGGGAGCCGCCATAGAGGTGTTTTGTCTGGAACCGGTAACCGGTGGCGGCGACTACCAGCTGGCGTTTTCAGCCCCCTCACCTGTGGAATGGCATTGTCTGGTGGGCAATTCCCGCCGCTGGAAAGACGGTCCGCTCAGCATGCCTCTGACCGTCAGAGGTCAGGCAGTGACTTTGTACGCCGAACGTCTGGAAAAGAACGACGCCTACTCTTTGATACGTTTTTCATGGGAGCCCTCGGCCATGAGCTTTGCCGAGGTGTTGGAAGCGGCGGGTGAGATACCGTTACCTCCTTACCTGCATCGCGAGGCGGAGCCGAGCGATAGGGAACGCTATCAGACTGTCTTCGCCAAATATGAGGGCTCAGTTGCGGCGCCGACTGCATCTCTGCACCTGACCAAAGAACTCATAGCCCGCCTGAAAGAACAAGGGCATAGCATAGAGGAAGTGACGCTGCACGTCGGCGCCGGCACCTTCCGCCCTGTAGCCTCCGACACCATAGGCGAACATGAGATGCACTCCGAGTCAATCATAGTGAAACGTCAGACAATAGAGCATCTGCACGACAACATTGAGCGCACCATCATCCCTGTTGGCACCACCAGCATGCGCACCATAGAGTCGCTTTACTGGATTGGAGTTATGTTCATAGAGCAGGGTTTTAACGAGCGCACCCTGCATGTGGAACAGTGGTTCCCTTACCGGGACAGAGTCGCTCTGCCGTCAGCCAAGGAAAGCCTGGAAGCCATATTGAAATATCTGGACATGCATCATCTCGACGCCTTGCATGCAACCACAGCCCTGATGATAGCCCCTTCCTGCCCTATCAGAATAACAAAGGCGCTCATCACTAATTTCCATCAGCCGAAGAGCACCTTATTATTATTGGTATCCGCCTTGATCGGCGACAAATGGCACGAAGCCTATGATTTTGCGTTAAAACACGATTTCAGATTTCTCAGTTACGGCGACAGCTGTCTTTTCATTCCTTCAGCCCGCTGACTCTCGTCTGATATCTCACTTAACTCTATTGTAAAGGTAATCTGCGTAATTTCTCAACACTGCCTTCTTCTCCTCTGGGACCCCGATTTTATCGAGATGTTTCAGCGAGTTTTCGTAATACTTAGTCATGATGTCGGTAACAATACGGCGCACGTCGTATTTGGCGAAAATGTCCAAAACCGCCTGCTGTTTCTTGTCGTCACGGCCCTTTGGCATTGTGAAGTAGCCTTCAAGGAGTTTTTTGTCGTCGGCCGAAGCCAGCTCGAGAGCTTTCAGATATAGATAGGTCTTCTTGTTGTCGGCTATGTCTCCACCTGGCATCTTGCCGAACACCTTCACGTCGCCGTAGCAGTCGAACAGGTCGTCCTGCAGCTGGAAAGCTATGCCAAGGTCTATACCGAAATCGTAGACGGCTTTCTTGTCAGCTTCACCGGCTCCTGCCACTATGGCTCCGATTTTAAGCACCGAACCCAGCAAAACTGCGGTTTTCAGCCGTATCATCTCTATGTATTCGTCCAAAGTAACGTCGTCACGGGTCTCGAAGTTGAGGTCATACTGCTGTCCCTCACACACCTCCAAAGCCACCTTGCATAGCTCAGACAGCACCTCCAGCGAATATGCTTTGTCGGTGTTCATGGCATACTGGAAAGCCTTTATGAGCATGGTATCACCCGAAAGCAGTGCAATATTTGAGTTCCATTTGTGGTATACAGTCTCCAATCCGCGGCGCAGTGGGGCCTCATCCATGATATCATCGTGAATCAGGGTGAAATTATGGAATATTTCGGCAGCCACAGCCGGAGTAAGACACTCTTGAATGTCACCGCCCAGCATCTCGCACGACAGCAAGGCCAAAGTCGGACGCATACGTTTGCCCTTCTGGCTCATGGTATAGTCGATGGGGGCGTACAACTCGCTGGGAGTTCCCATAAAATCTTGTTTCTCAATGAATTGAGAAATCATTTCCTGAATTCTTTCAACAGATGTCATATATTCTTTCTATTTAATGTCATGACCAAGGATGGCAGCACCAACATATTGGTTATCAAAGCAATAAACAATGTAAACGGCACCAGGAATCCCACAATCTTTGTACCTCCGAACGATGAGAAGGCAAAAATCAGGAAGCCGCTGATGAGTATGCTGGCAGAATAAATCATGCTGGGCACAGTCTCGGCTATGGCCGCCTTAACTGACTTGCGGATGTCGCCTTCGTTATAGCGCAACTGCAGACGATATCTCGACAGATAATGTATGGTGTTGTCTACGCTGATGCCGAGCGCAACACTGAATATCAGCAGCGTCGACATCTTCAGAGGTATACCGCAGAAGCCCATCATACCTGCTGTGAAAACCAATGGCACCAGATTGGGTATAAGTGAGACAACCACAATCTTGAGTTTTTTGAATGTGACTATCATCAAAATGGCTATAACTACGAAGGCCAATATCAATGAATTCACCAGATTATGCAATAGATAGGTGGTGCCTTTCAGGGTAACCGTGGCCGAGCCTGTCATCACCACGTCGTATTTTTCCTTGGGGAAAATCTGGTCTATGGCAGGCCTCAAGGCTTTGCTTATCTCGTCAATACGGGGAGTTGTGACGTTAGCCATCTGCACCGAGATACGGGTGTTGCGCATATCTTCGTCTATATACTGGCGGAAGAAGCCGGGCATAGAGCCATCCTTCATCTTTGGCAGATATTTCATTAGGAAAGTAAACTCGTTGTTGTTTGGCACCTTGTAGTCCTTTCGGTTGCCGTTGTAGAACGCCTGACGGGCAAACTTTACCACTTCAGCTACGCTCAAAGGCTGGCTAAACTCTTTGTATAGCGCCAGAGTGTCCTGCATCTGCTGAATCTTGTTGATAAAGGTGGCGTTGGCCACTCCCTTGGGCTTACGGGTGTCGATGGAAATCTCGAATGGCAGCACTCCGCCAACATTCTCCTCAAAATACATTATATCCTTGTAGAGCTTGTCACTCTTTGCGATATCGTCGACCACACGTCCAGAGGTAGTCATCATCGAAGCTCCAAACATCATAATTACCAACAGCAGGCTGGACACAATGTAAACCACAGACCTATGCGACAACACGAAGTCTGTCACCTTTTCCACTATTTTATCAATAAACTTATGGTTGAGATGACCGAAACTGCTTTCTGTCGGGGCTTTCTGATAACTGAAGAAGGTCGGCAGCAGTATCATTGTCATCACGTAGGTAAGCATGATGCTTACACTGGCAGTAATACCGAAAGGCACTAATAACTCGTTGCGGGTTATTATGAATGCCGCGAAACTTACCGCAGTTGTGGCGTTGGTAAGCAGATTGGCCGGACCAATACGCTTGATGGTGATTCTGAGAGCCTCCATCTTGTCACCGCATTTTTCATACTCGCTATGGTATTTATTGAGCATGAAGATAGAGTTCTCCACACCTATGATAATCAATAGAGGAGGCAAAACGCCTGTCAGGATAGTGACGTCGAAGCCCAACAGCACCATCAGTCCGAACATAATACCCACCGATATGCCCACCAGAGCCATTACTGAAACCAAGGTACGCCAGGAGCGGAAGAACACATAAAGTATTATGCCCGCCACTATGACAGCCAAAATCGTAAAGAATATAATCTCGAACACCATTTTACGGGTGGTGAGTTCGCGAATGTAAGGCATTCCCGAGACATGCATAGCCACTCCGTTGTCAATGCCATACTGTTCGGAGTAAGCACGTATATTCTCCACTATCTGGCCGCGTAACTTGGTGCTGACATGTTCGTTGTCGAACGACACCAACATCAAAGCCGAGTGTTTTTCAGTATTGAACAACAAGCCGTCGTACAAGGCCAAGCTCATTATCTCCTCATGGATGGCATCCACCTCCTGCTGAGTCTGTGGACGGTGCGGTACTACCTGACTCAGTTCAAACCTTTTGAGACTGTCGTTTTTCTTAAGATTATAGATACGAGCCACCGACAGGCATTCCGTCACACCTTCCATGTTGCGGATCTTTTCGGTAAAATCGTAATAGTTCTGGAAATGGCTGAGTGTGAAAAGTTTATCGTCTGTCATGCCCACAAACACCGTAAGGCCGTCGTGACCGTATTTCTCAATAAAATCATGATAAACAATCATGGTTGAATCGGTGTCGGGTAAGGTGGTGGCTATGCTGTAGGCCATCTTCACCTCTATTGACCTGATAAACATGTAGATGAATACCAAAAGTATCACCGTGAGGTTCAACACACGGTGCTTCAATATATAATCGGCGATTTTATCCCACATTTCTTTATCAAATAAGGTTGCAAATATACAATTTTTATTTTGACAAAGTTTCACCTAAATTAGATTTTTATAAAAAAGAGACGCACGATTGTGCGTCTCTTCCTTTTATCGTTTTTATCATCAACTGAAGAATCTATTCCCAGAGATGTTTTCCGTAAGTACGCTTACACACTAAGTAAGCTATAATGCCATATGCTACAATCTGTATCCACAAGGCGCTGAGCTCGTGCTGCACGTCGTTGAGGGTGGCACCCATCTCGCTGATGCGCACGAAGCCGTTGACTCCGAAGGTCGAAGGGAACAGCCATGAGAAACCTTTCCAGAAAGTCGGGACATTGCTGCCCGGCCATGAAATACCGCTGGCAAACAGCAGAGGTATGGAGACGAACACAAACATTATGATGAACGACTCGCGGTCATGTGCAAAGGCAGATATGATAATGCTGAAGAACGTACATGATAACACGTACGGCAACATGAACGCCAGCAAGGTCTGCCAATGCCAGATGTGCGCCAAATTGAACAGCACAGGCACTATGCATGCCACATAGGTTGCCACCAACACGTAAATGAGGAAGATGGCCGACGCTTTGCCGAACAGCATCTCCACAGGATTCTTTCCTATGATATGCGGCTGGGCCTCGTGACGGCGGTTTTTCTCACGTTCCTCACCTGCCATCATACCCACGCCCAAAATCATGGTCTGCTGTATAATCATCATCAGAACTCCCGGGATGATGAAGGTGGCAAATCCGCTCTGAGTGTTTGTCAACGGCACGTATTCGTATTTTATAGGGTATTGGAAGGTGGAAATCTGTTCCTCTGTGGCACCCGGCAGACGCTGAGCCTTGATCTCATTGTTCATGTCGAGCGACACTTCGGTACATCCGCTAAGCACACCTTTGTAATACATAATACTTCCCATGTCGGCATACAACTCTACCGTTGATTGACGAAACTCCACAATGTTTTTCTCAAAGTCCTTTGGAATGTAGATTATACAATATGCCTGATGTTGGTTTATCAGTTCCTTTGCCTCTTCCATTTCGGCACAATGCCCCACTATCTCAATGTCTCCTGTGGCATCGGCACGACGCAAGAACTCGCGGCTAAGCTGAGTGTTGCAGTTGTCAATGGCCAAAGTAGCCACTTCACGGACATTTTCATTACTGTAGAGATATGCGTAAAGAACAGGGTATAATAAAGGTACGATGACGAAGAACACTACCACACCCTCGTCGAGCAGAGCGCACTTCAACTCGTAGATAAACACTTCTATACTATTTCTTAGCCATTTCATATTCCAAAGTTTAATGAGTATAATGATATTCCAAAAGGAATTTCTTCAAACGTCCCAAAACCATGATAGGCAATCCCAAGAAGGCTATCATTACCGCCCAATTGATCCATGAATAATACATCGGTCTGCCGTTTAAAGCCTGATCGACATATATCAGGTAGTAATTACGCAGAGGGAACAGCCATGACAAGGCCTTGAGCGGTGCCGGGAAAGCTATCTGCGGGAAAGAGAATCCGGAGATAGGGAATGACAACACTCCCCAAAGTGTAGCCAAACTCAAAGCCCAGCGCAACGAAGGCAGCATTCCGCAGAGGAATATGCCAAAGCCAAGTGCAGCGTTTATAAGCATCAGCAAAGCCAACAGCATCGGTCCAATGCCGCTGTGCAGCGGGAACTTCCACCATTCATAGAGTATGCTGAAGCAGAATATGCCCATGATAAACCATATCACGACGTGAGGAAGAAGTTTGCCTATGAGGGCTTTGACTATGTCATTGCCGGCCAGGTCAAGCCATTCCTTGGAAGTTTCCTCCTTGAGTTCAACGTAGATGGCATAAATGGTCACCTGCATAATCAGAAGCATCAGAACGCCCGGGAGCAGAATGTTGCTCAGATAAACCGAATAGTTTATCAAAGGGTTGTTGATGGCATGCATCTCCATCTTGATGGGCTGTAACACTGCCATTGCCTGATCTTCGGTATAGCCTTTGGCATAGAGAGTTTCTCTGCCTATGCCTGCGGCTGCCAATTCCGACATCATCTTCATGTCGCGGTATGCCAGAGATCCTGCAACGAGGTAGGATCCGGTGGTATAGAACGACACTGTGGGTTGCTTGCCCGAAATAGCGTCACGTGTAGTGCCTTTAGGGATATAGTAGAACGAGTATATCTTACCCTGCTGGATGGCTTTACGCGCAGAGGCCACATCGGGAAAGTGCTCGATGATGTTGGTCTGTTGAAACGCGTCAAGGTTGCGTATAACCTCGCGTGTGACGGAAGTGTTGTCTTCGTCCACTACGCCGGCCGGAAGCTCCGTCGGAAGCCCCTCGCCCATCAGCGTAGTGAAGAACAAAAACGCCGCAACGGGAGCGATGACCATACAGAAAGTATATATCGGCCTCGCTGCGAGCCTCTTCACCTCGCGCTTCGAGATTTCATATACCTGACTGATACTGCTCATCGTTTATCTCACACTTTCGTTGATTCTGTACAATACAGTCATACCAGGTCTGAGTCCACGTACAGGAGTGATAGGCTCAGCGCGAACCTCGAAAGTCTTGAGGTCGTATTGGCCAGTCTGCTTAGTAGCTTTCCATGCGGCATAGTCACCACGGTCTTTCATATAAGTCACTGTCATAATGACGCTGGCACCTATAGCTGGAATTTCAGCTGTGAAGTTTGCACCCATTGGCATCTTTTTGAGATGGTCCTCGCGCACGTTGAAGGTTGCCCACATGTCGTCCATCACGGCAATGTTCATGATAGGAGCTCCGGTACCGACCAGCTCGCCTATGTGCGGGAAAATGTCGGTCACCTCGCCGTCGGCATAGGCGAGCAAGATAGTCTCGTGAATGTATGAATCGACCTCTGCGACTGCGCCCTTAGCCTGATCGACCATAGCGGCGGCCATTTCCTTATCCTGTTTCTGAGCACCGGTAACAGCCATGTCGTACTGTGACTTAGCGGCTTTCTCAGTAGCGATGGCGGCATCGTACTGAGCCTTGGTTTCGTCGTACTTCTGCTCGCTCACCACACCTTCTTTGTAAAGGTTGGCCACTCGTTTGAATGACTTTTCCCAAATGTCACGGTTGACGATTGATTTCTGCCAGAGCTCGTAGGCACCGCGAATCTGCTCTTCACGTGCACCGCCCTCGGCTTTGTCGTTCAAAGCCATAGCCTGGGTCTTCACGGCCTCGACCTGAGCCTTCTTTGCCATTACTTCAGGAGCTTCGATGATTGCCAGAGTGTCGCCGGCTTTCACTGTCTGTCCTTCTTTTACACGGAATTCCAAAATACGGCCCGGAACCTTACTTGACACACGGTATTCCGTAGCTTCAGCCTGACCTTGGATGATTTCGTTGTTTCTACCATAAGTTATTGATCCTATGATACATACCACTGCTATAACTGTGGCCAACACTCCCAATGCGATGAAAGTGTTTATTCTTTGTGTTTTTTCTGTTGTCATGATATTGTAAACTTTGTGAAATCTTAAATGAATTTATTCTAAGTTACCAACTGCTTTTTTCAGGTAAATGTTGGCCATGATGACATCGATTTTAGCATCGATATACTCTGAATGTGCTTGCATCCACGATGTCTGAGCCATGTCGAGAGTTGCCGAAGGCACCATACCCTCGTTGAAGCCCAAGGTAGCCATGCGGAGATTCTCCTCTGCATCTGACATCTTGTCGGTAGTCAGCTGCAGACGTGACTCGGCTTCTTTGATCTGTTTCTCATACTGGCTAACCTGAAGCATAATCAGTTCCTTGGTGTCTTCAAACTGAAGCTTCATGACCAAGGCTTCCGATTTGGCCTTGCGGATCTTGTAGTAACCTTCGCCGAAGTGGAAAAGCGGCACCTTGGCCACCACGCCGATGTTGAAGAATCCGTGGAATTCGTTCTCGAATCCGTTAACCAATGAAGGGTTGGTAACAATGTAATTGCCTGTCACAGCCACCATTGGGAGGAAGTCGGCACGTGCGACGTTGACCTTCTTGTCATAAATCTTGGTGGCAACTTCAAGGCTATGCAGTTCCGGACGGTGATTGATTATGTCTTCTTCGGTGTACTCATTGGTATAAACCGGAATAATCACATCGTCCAGGTTCTCGTCTTCAAGCGAGATTTCACTGTCGAGAGGCAGTCCGCAGCTCTGGCAGAGGAGCATCTTCGACAACACCAGACCGTTTTGAACTCTGATCAGGGTGAGCTCGGCGTCGTTGAGCTTCACCTTGATGGCCAGACGGTCGGCAGCGGTTGCCATACCCTCTTCGGCCAGCTTGTCGACATTGTTCGACATGGTCTGAAGCAAGTCCACATAGTTCTGGGTGAGTTTCAGCTTGTTGGCCAACGAGACAATCTGCCAGTAGGCCTTGTCTGTTGTGACGATAATTTCCTGCTGCTCAGTGTCGAGTTGTGACTGTGCCAACTCCTGACCGTAGCGGGCCATTTTGTTATAAGCACGGATTTTACCGCCGGCATACACAGGCTCCTGCACCGAAATCATTCCGGCGTAGATGTTGTGTGTGTCAAGCATAAACTCCTTGGTAATCTGGTGTCCGATAGCGTCTATTGACTCCAGAATGCCAATATGGTGCAGTTGGTTGATGAAGTTCTGCACTCCCTGGCTGCTGATAATGTCACTGATAATCGGATACTGCATCAACTGCTCGATGACGGCGTCGATATGACCGTTAATACCGCCCTGGATAGAGGAACCGATAGTGTTAAGGGTGTTGATTTTGTCGTCACTCAACAGCTGAATGCTCTCGCTGTTGTACATGTAGGTTCCTTGCGCAACAATCTTGGGGAAGTAGTTTGCAACGGCAATTTTCTTGTCGTAATCAGCAATGTTGACTTTTTCTTCGGCTATCTTGAGATTCTTGTTGTTCTCAAGAGCCATGTTACGGCAATCCTGCAATGAAAGCACTTTTGGAGCTGTCGCTTCTTGTGCAGTCATAGGGAGGACTGACAGTAGCATCAGAGTAATTAATGTTAGTTTCTTCATGTTAGTTTAAACGATTGAAACCGCAAAGATACAAATTAATTTGAATACCTTCAACATTTGTCAGTATTTTTTATTATTTTTGCAAAAAAATATTATGAAAATTTACAAGCACATTCCCAACACCCTCACATGCTGTAATCTACTAAGCGGATGTGTGTCTATATTTTTCGCAGCCAACGGACATATACTTTGGGCTTCAGCCATGATATTTGCGGCTGCCGTATTCGATTTCCTGGACGGCTTCGCAGCTCGTCTGCTCGACGCAAAATCGCCCATAGGGGCAGAGCTTGACTCCCTTTCGGACGTGGTCTCGTTCGGCGTAGCTCCGTCTTTCATAGTAGCTTGGTTTTTAAGTCACTTGGGACTGGGATGGTGGTCCATGGCAGCCTTCATTCTGGCGGCATTCGCTGCTATACGTCTGGCCAAATTCAATATAGACACCCGTCAAACCTCGTCATTCATAGGATTACCGGTACCTGCAGTCGGATTGTTCATAGCATCTTTGCCTTTCTTGGTTTTCAACATCGGACAGGACAGCATGCTTTACCGTTTTATAATGAACCCTTACTTCCTATTCGCAATGGTTGCTGTGTTCAGCTGGCTGATGATTAGCGAAGTTCCGTTCTTTTCATTTAAAATTCACAACCTGAAATTCAAGGAAAATATACTGCGTTATTTTGTAGTGATTTTTGCGGTAGTTGCGGTGATTATATTGAAGTTAGCGGCTCTGCCATTCGTGTTCCTGTTCTACATTTTGTTGTCGGTGATTTGCTTTAAAGGATAAAATTTTTTTTGCAGTTTCGATTTTTTATATATTTTTGCAGTTGGAAAGATAGAGAAGATGCCGAAAATCTCATCAAAGAGTAGGCAAAACTAACATTTAATTATCATGAGTTTCAAAAAATTTACATTAGTCGCATTGTTAGTGTTTACAAGCACTTTTGCATTCTCACAGTTCAGATTTGAAGTTCGTTTGGGTGATGCTATTCCGATGGGCGATTTCGGTAGCGGAACCATCAGCAAAACAGCAGACTACCCTTATGGTGACCTTACACACTGGTCATTGAACAACGTCAATGGTAAAGACGGTTATGCCGGAATGGGTGTCAACCTCGGATTTGACGCCACATACATGCTCCCAGTCAAAGGACTCGGCGTTATGTTAGGCATTGACCTCTTCTTCAACGGATTGAATTCCGACATGTACACATGTTTGAACGATTATACAACATGGCTTCAGCATGAAATTGGAATCAGAGAGGCTAACATTACAAAACCTTACTATTTCAACATTCCGATTATGATCGGTGCAAACTACACCTACAGCTTCAATGACACATACGGAATTTGGGGAGAAGTCGCTTTGGGTCCGAACTTCCGTCTCGTTTCAAATTCAGAGCTTAAGATTGACTACGAAATCCCGGTCATCGACGATGAGGGCAACCGTTTCATCGAAAGAATCCAGACACAGGAGTTCAAGTCAGCAACAACATTTGCCTTTAAGATTGGAGCAGGTGCTTTGTTCTGGAACCGCATGAGCGTGGGTATCGAATTCGTTTCTCTCGGCAGCAAAGCAGTTGAATGGACTTATATCGACAAGCACGGCGGAATTGAATATTCACGTCACAACTACACAGGCAATAATGCTATGTCGGCATCTGAGTTCTTAATCAGAATCGGTTATCGTTTCCCTAACAGAAACAAGTAATTTAGTTTCACAGATAAAACAATCAGGGGCGCACGGATGTGCGCCCCTGATTTGTTTTTGTATGGTCGGAAGATTATCTCTTCACGACCTTTATCACTGTTCCGTTAGCCTTGATGAAGTAGATGCCCTCGGTGAGTTCGTCTATCTTGACCTGGATGTCACCGCTTGCTGACTCAATGCGGCGAACTGTCTGGCCGAGGCTGTTGTATATCTCGACATCGCTGCTGGCATTGCCAAGCTGGATGTTGATGACATTGTTGGCAGGGTTAGGATAAACCTTCACACCATTGTTCTCCACAACCTCCACTACCTCTGTTATCACTGAAGAAGCAGGGAACACTACGTTGTCGATCCAGGCGCAGTCATAACCGCTGGACATTGAGCTGTCTTTGGTATATTCCCATTTCAGACTATGCACACCCGGTGTGAGAGCGTATGAAGCCTGTGCCCATGACATTTCGCCTGACCAAGCGCCTTTTTCCTGACCGTCGACACAGAAATGCAATTTGTCGTAGCTACTTTCAGATGACACCTTATAATAGAAGCTTACATTGCTCTCTGTACCCACTGTGATTGAGATTGACAATGATGTTGTCTCACTGTCCTGAATGGCCGACGATTTAGCGCAATAGTTGCCTTCATATGGGTTCTCAGTGACAACTGTCCAAGCGTAAATCGGGCTTGAGAAATGCCAGTCGAAAGCGCTGAAGTCGCCAGTCTCGAAGCCGTCCATAGAGGTTCCCACCGGCAGATAGTATGAATTTTCCATCATATAATTGCCGAAATATGCGGCATAAGGAAGCTCATAGAGGCATCCTTCCTGAGCTGAAGAGCTCAACACGAAGTCGAGGTCGGCATTGAACTGGGCGCCAGCTTCAATCTGAGTAAACTGCCACTCAGTTGTAGCGGCTATAATCTCAGGATGTGAATTGTAAACTGCAAACACAGCCGATGGAGCTGCAGCACCGCCTTGGTTCACCAAAGTGAAATGCACTGTGCCGCCGTCGCCAGGTTGGAGGGCAGATCCGGTAGCTGTCTCAAGCACTGCGCTCACGAGTTCAAAATCTGGAGCAAAGATGCGGGCGTTGAAATGGCTTTCCCAGATATCGGTACCATCTGTACAGACCAGGTTGAAACGGGCCATGGTGTTGTTTGGCACATTGTCGCTCACTGTGAAAGCGAAAGCGTCACTGAGAGTAATGCTCTGGTTGCCTGAAACTGCACCCACGCTCACTTCAGGACTGTTGACGGTGATATATTCGCTTTCGCATGACAGGCTTGCTGTAACGTTGCTTGCGTTGACACTGCCCACGTTCTTAATCACGAGGTCGAAGCTGTAATTGCTGTCAAACTCTATCTGGCTGCCGCCGTTGAGTTCATAGCTTTCGTAAACCACATAAGGGGTGTTGCTTGGCACTGCCATCATCTCTATGGTCTGAGGATATGAGTTGACACCTGTCACCTTCAAAACCAAATTGCCCACCACCTGAAGTCCACCTTCAAATACCACTTCCGCCACTCCGTTTTCGTCGGTCACGCCCATAGCCAAAGCGGCGTCTTCTGCCATAATGAGGCAACGATAATTCTTCAGAGGATTGCCGTTAGGATCGCTCACCGACACCTCTATTGACTGAGTACCGAGCACCACTTGTTCAGGGGTGTCAACTGTGGCTGTGAAAGGTTCGTCGAGCCATACGTTGACAGCACCGTCGCCGAGTATGTTCATATCGTAGAAGTTCCAACGCAGGGCGCCTTCTTCCCACTGACCGGGAGCTGTCACCCATGGGGCTGTCATGCATTTGCCGTCAGCATGAGCGCAGCTGAGCAAACCGATGCGGTCGTTCCACTGGGCGTCGGTCATCTCTCTTTCGAGGTGAGCGCCAGGGCCTTCGGTCTGACCTTCGTTAAACCAGCCGTAACGTGAGTTGCCGATAACGGCCACGGCGAAATTCTGAATCTTCACCATCTTCTCAAGGATACAGTCAGAATCGAAAGCTCCGCAGTCGCAGCCCTGAGAATGGAAGAATGTGTAGTTATGGTCCACACCGTTGGCACCTGCGAAATCACTGTTGGTAATTCCATACCAGCCGGCTACGTAACTCGAGTTGGCGTGTCCGTCGTGATGCACGTAGCTTGTACCTTCATTGATTGCCTGTTTCAGGGCGCTAGCGCTCCAAGTACCTTCTTCCTCATAGAGTTTCGTAAAGTCGTAATCTTCAGGATAGCCCAAAGTATTATAGCCGTTGTCCTCATGATAACCTATGAGCAGTTCCAGATAGTCGGAACCGTTTGAGGTCGGGTTATCGTACAGATGCTCGCCGGCCAAAATCACTTTCTGGAACTCGCCAAGCACAGGAGTCTGCTGGTATGTCAGAGTCTTGTGAATCATGTTTTGAAGGTCGGTTGAATTGTTGAACGACATACGGCATACGCCAATCTCAGGCAGCAGGTCGTCCTCGCCTGGCTCACCATAACGGTTGTTGCCGTTATCGTTCCAAGTGCCGTCCAAACCGTTGTAATAAAGGTCGGCTGGGATGTTGTTGCTTTCCTGATCGCCTCCGCCAGATGTCACATAGCAGTAGAACGGACGGTAAGGGATGATGTCGACATCGCCGCCCAAAACAGCCAAAATGATACCGTTGGTCTGGTATTCCTGAATGATGTAGTTACGAATCTTGTCCTGGTTGTCGCCACCTGTCATGCTGCTGTAAATCATGTCGGTGGTGACAATCTGGTTGCGCAGTCCTATGCTGTTGTAGTATTCGCAATACTCGCTGTATGCGTCTACATATTGTGCACCGGTGATGATGAGTATGTCGTAGTTGGTGACTTCTCTGCCTCTGGTCTCATAGGCTTCTGCCATCTCAGGGTTCTGGGCAAGACGTTTCACGCTGTTCTTGATTTCCTGAGTACCCCAGAGCATCTCGCTCTTGTCGGTTCTCGAAGCCTTGGTGTTGACTCTGACATTGACAGTCTTGGCATACATCAGCTGACCTGTAGCCGGGATGTACTGCACTGGAGTGAAAGCTGAGAAGGCAAAGCCGTAACCGTTCTTGTACTGGGTGGTCACAACTCCGTGGTTCTCGGTAGGATAAACACCTCTCGAAGCGTAAACAGCTTCATTTTTGACCAGTTCCCTCGGAGTATTGTCACTCATTGCGCGTGAAGGCTGATACGGGAAAAGCTCAAACTGTCCCTCTATCTCCTGAAAATCGGCAAGCTCAACCTCGATTGATTCGGCCTCTGTGCCTTGTGGCAGCATAAGGCTGATAGCGTAATAAGGTAATGAAGGGTTGCCTGCCAAAGCTGTCTGCATGCAGCCTTCAAATGAAATCTGCTGATAACCGCGAAGCTCAGTGATCTGAGGGTTATCGAAACGATAGGTTTTTTCCACTGTCTGAGCGAAAGTAATCAAGCTCATGAACGACAGTAACGTAAAGAATACTAACTTTTTCATTGTATGATTATTAACGATTAATCTTAAAGAACCTGCAAAGGTAATGGTTTTTTCATATATAAGGTGCAAAATTTTCATAAAAATAACATTCCCAAACTGATTTCTTTGTACTTTTGTAGTATGAAAATGAGATTCCTATCTATAATAACGCTGCTTTTGACGGTGTCGTGCTCGGCGCCCAAAACAGACGATATCGATAAAAAAATCGATAATTTGCTGAGTCAGATGACTTTGACAGAGAAAGTCGGTCAGCTATGTTGTCCGATAGGCTTTAACCTGGATGACGAACAGTATCAGGCTTTGATGGACAGCCTGCCTTGCGGCGGCTTCTGGGCTGTGTTGCGTGCCGACCCTTGGTCGCAAAAGACAGTGGAGACTGGGCCTGACGCAGTGGAATCGGCCTTGCTGTTCAACAAAATGCAGCGTTATGCCATGGAAAACTCCCGCCTGAAAATTCCGATCTACTTTGCCGAGGAGTGTCCTCACGGCCTTATGGCTGTGGACGCCACCGTCTACCCTACCGGTTTGGGTATGGCGGCCACTTGGGATGAGGATTTGCTGTATAAGGTGGGCGATGCCATAGGCGCCGAGGCCGCAGGCCGAGGCGCTCAGTTTGCGTACGGTCCGGTGATAGACCTGGCCCGTGACCCGCGCTGGTCGCGTGTGGAGGAAGGATTAGGCGAGGATCCTTATCTGTCGGGAGTGTTGGGCGGCGCCGTCATGAAAGGGTTGCAGACCGATCTGGCGGCTACGGTGAAACATTTTGCGGCTTACGGAGCCCCCGAAGGTGGGCATAACGGCGCCGCCTCACAAATGG